>FZPS01000006.1_pt61 | contig 32310 bp, 26 predicted proteins | sample 1817821 | NCBI WGS metagenome assembly FZPS01 (sample SAMEA104158645, study PRJEB21678) | metagenome | place: Germany | collected 2015-04-21
GCGCCTATCCGTTGCTGGGTCATAAAGAGGTGCGTCTTCATCCGGCTCCATAATACCAAAGGTGCTCTTTTTAAGCTGCGAACGATCCTCAACGATGTGATATGTCATATATGAAAGTCCATTCTCCGACTTGTGGCAGCGCGGGAAAGCAACAGCCTTCCCCTGCGCCCATGCAGCTTCGGCAATTGGATATACGTTGACTTCAATTTCCTTTGGTGCGTAAAGAAGTATTGTGCCGGCAAGCCTAAAGCCAGCAAGTGATATTGCCCGTTGGCAAATCTTCTCGCTCATGCGCTCGCGATCTTCCGGTGGTACAAGCGCCCTTTGTGCAAGTAATTGTTTTCGTAACTCCGCTTTTTGGTTTTTTATATAATTCATTTTGCAAGTATCGCGGACTTAACTTTATCCGCCGTTTCCTCCCCACATAGTGCCGATACAAGCGTAAGACCGAACGGTATCGCCGATCCCATCGCTTCGCCAGTTATAATGTTGCCATCCCTAACGACGCCTTCGCGTACGATGGTAGCTCCGATAAGATCATCCTCAAAGCCGGGATAGCACGTCGCCCGACGGCCGCGGAGGATTCCCTTCTTGCCCAAAATGTATGGTGCTGCGCATATTGCGGCTATATATGCTCCAGTTTTTGCCGCATGCCTGACAAAACCGTCAACAGTTGGTGAAGCGTAAAGGTTGTCTGCCCCGGGAATTCCACCCGGCAGTATCACCATGTCAATATCGCTCTTCTCAGGGTTGCTAAGCTCGCCCTCAGTGCAGTCTGCCTTTACTGTAATGCCATTTCTGCCCGTGACATATAAACCGGACGTTCCGACGGCGACCGTTTTAACATTGACTCCCGCGCGCAAGAGTATATCAAGCGGACATATAGCTTCTGTTTCCTCAAAGCCGTTGGCTAAAAACATATATACCATAACTATCGCATCTCCATCCTTTCATTTATTACTTTTTATTGCACACCGACAGCAGACCATGGTGCCTTTTCTTAAATTAATGACGAGGTGTGCTTTCTTTATTCGCACCCATTTAATTTATATAAAACGTTTTATTTACCTTATGGGCCGAACCCACTTAAATAAAGTTCTTTCACTACCGCCCGCTCGACATCATCTGCGATCTCATCGCGGCTTTTCATCTCAGGGCGGCCGCCTGCGCCTGTCCGATGGCATTTGATTGTATGCCAGCCAAGACGATTTGCCGCGTAAACGGCAGCTTCATAGCAGGCTTTTATATAAGCGGTGTCGGATTCGTGAATATCGCGCACAAGACCTGTTTCATCGGTGCGCGTTTTTATAAGCGAAAGCGTCACTTCCGGCGGGACCTCAAGAAAAATCACAATATCCGGCTTCGGCAAACCCAGCTTTTTATATTCAAAATCAAAAAGCCAGAGGAGAAATCCATCCCACCCCTCGCGCGGGAGTTTTGTAAGCTGATGTATGGCGTTCGCCGTTGTATATCTATTTGCTATAATAACGGTTTCGGGGTCTTCGGCATCAGCATGCCAGTCAAGACGGTACGTGACATACCTATTTGCAGCGAAAAACATTGATGCCGCGTATGCGTTCGTATCGTCGGGTTTTTTGCCAAGACCTCCGCTTAAATATAAGCGCGCAAGTGCGGAGCTTTCGCTTTCATACACCGGAAAGCTAAGCTCGCGTACGCGAATACCCCTATCGCCGATACGGTGACATAAAATATCACTCTGCGTCTTTTTGCCAGAACCATCAAGCCCGTCGATGGCAATAAGCTTTCCCATCCGAACCGGCGCCTCGCTTTCTTTAACAAACTTTTACTTTTATATTCTGTGCTTTACTTCAGAAATCACCGTCAATATGCGTCTCCCCCGCGCATCTTCATCTCAAGATACTGCTGGCGCGTTATCAAAACATCTCGCGGACGCTGCCCGTCAGGCGGACTGACATATCCAAGCGCTTCCATGCGGTCGATAAGCTTTGCCGCACGCCCATAACCGAGCGACAAGCGACGCTGTATAAGCGACGTCGATATTTTTCCGGATTCGACGGCAAGCTCAATTGCCGCGTCAAGCATCGGGTCATCGAAAATACTGTCATCATCGTCCGCTCCCTTCGCTCCACGGCCTTTTTTACCCTGTACACAGCGTTCTGCCGCCTCTTCTATGCCATCTATGGCACCGTCGTCATATAGAGGTGTCGGATATACGCCTTTTAGAAATTCAATCACTTCTTCAACTTCAACCTCGCTGACGAAAGCGCCCTGAACGCGGATTGGCTTTAACGCTCCAACAGGCGTATAGAGCATATCGCCACGTCCGATGAGCTTTTCCGCTCCTGCTATGTCAATTATTGTGCGTGAGTCGACCTGCGACGCCATCGTAAACGCTATGCGCGATGGTATATTCGCCTTAATAAGACCCGTAACGACGTCAACAGACGGTCGCTGTGTGCCAATTATAAGATGAATACCGGCTGCGCGCCCCATCTGTGCTATGCGGCAGATGCTTCCCTCAACGTCATCCGGCGCTGTCATCATCAAATCGGCCAGCTCGTCAATTATAATTACCATCTGCGGTATAAACTCTTTTTCAGGGTCGCCATACGTTATTTCGTTATAGTTCTGAATATTGCGTACGCCGACGCTTTCGATAAGCTCATAGCGGCGCTCCATTTCCTTTACAGCCCATGCAAGCGTACCTGCTGCTTTGTTTGGATCGCTTATTACAGGCACATGGAGATGCGGCATTCCGTTATATATATTAAGCTCAACCTTTTTCGGGTCAACAAGGATAAGGCGTACCTCCTGCGGGGTAGACTTGTATATTAAGCTGACAATCATGCTGTTAATGCAAACTGATTTACCCATCCCAGTTGCACCAGCGATGAGCAAATGCGGCATTTTTGCAATGTCGCAATATACAGGATCCCCTGCAACGTCGTATCCAAGCGCCACTGTCAGACGGCTTTTCGCTTCTCTGAATTCCCTGTCTTCAAGAAGCTCTCGCAGATAAGCAAATTCGCGAACCTTATTCGGGACTTCAATTCCGACAGCAGCTTTTCCCGGTATTGGCGACTCAATACGAACGCCTTGTGTAGCAAGGTTAAGCGATATGTCATCAACAAGGTTTGATATTGAACGGACACGTGTGCCGGATTCAGGCGTCAGCTCATAACGAGTTATTGTCGGCCCGCGTGAAACGTCCGCTATACGAGTGTGTACATTGAAGCTGGCAAGCGTTTCAACAAGCTTGCGAGCATTTTCCTCAAGCTCTTCAATATCGGCTGCTGTCCTGCGCGGAGGTTCCGCTAAAAGAGAAAGCGGAGGAAATTTATAAACCGGAACAGGCTCCGGAATCTCAGCATCCTGCTGCAGCTGCTGCTCAGAAAGCGGTGTTTTTTCAACCCTCAGCGTCTCAGAGGAATTATTATCCTCCCCCGAACGTGCTTTTTTCAACAGCTCTATGCTTTCAGGATTGACAAATATCTTTGATAGATCAAGCTCGCCCTTGGCGATTTTATCGACGCGGGCTTCCGCCGCGCCGATGCGCAGGTTTTCGATGTCCCCGCTTGCGTCGCTGCCGTATTTGTAAGCGCCATCAGCTTTGTCATTGCCGCCCTCAATTTCGCCAGGGAACACCTGCCGGCCATAGCGCTCAATTGTACGGCGCATAACTTCGTCAAATATCTTTTTATCAATTATATCACGCTCGACCTCATCATCCTTATCTTCGCCAACATCCACATCGGGATTAAACTTAGCGCGCCGCACAGGACGGCTCTCTGTATTTGTGATAACGCCGGCACTTGTGCTTGCCACCGCTCCGAGCTCCGCCCGCCCATCATCAAGCTGCGTTATGCGCGAAAGATGCGGCTTTGAGGCCGGTTTTTTGCGTTTGTTTCGCATTTCACCGACGCGCTTCTTCGCACGATAAAAAAAGAAGCTGTAAACTACATGTGGCGTCAGTCCAAACATTAAAAGGACGGCAACAAAAAGCGTAGAAAACAGAAGAACAAGCGACAATCCTTTTCCGAAAAGCTGCAAAAACAGCGAGCCGATAAGGCCGCCTATGACGCCGCCCCCTTTGTATACCCTGCCACTATCATATAAAGCTTTCAAATTATAGACAACGCCGTCTCCTCCGATGATTTGAAAAAGTGCAGCTATAATGAGTACGGCGATTAAAGTACACCAAAGGCGCCATTTAAGGCGATGCCGCTGCGCATCGACGTGCCAAAAAGCGCCAAGATTAAGCAGAGTCAGCGGTATGGCATATGCAGAGCCGGACAGAAGCCCTAAAAGAATATTTTTGAGCGAGGCAGCGGCAACACCTATGCCGGAGGCACCGTGATTCATTATTATTATAAGGAAAAAGAAAATAGAAAAAACAAAAAAAACAAATGGTAGTATTTGATTTATTAGGCTGTATGGATCGTCAATCGCGCGGTAGCGTACAGTATCAGCATCTTCTGTCTTTTCTCTTCGCGCAGTTTTTGAGCTTGTAGCTGCTTTCTTCTTTTTTTCGGATACTGTTTTGCTCGCGCTGCCGTTTTTTATATCCTTTTTCGCAGCCATGCGCAGATCGCTCCTCTCCATACAATAATTACCAATGCTCTGTCCGCTTGTGCTTATTGCGTTACCTTTTTACAACCATATAAAACATGAGCATTACATATTTGCCCTTAAGTGAGTATATAATAACAGATTTCATGAGAAAATACAAGTACAGGAGCCCGGTGGAGGACTTTTGTAATAATGCTTATGAAGGAGGTGCGGACACATGGCGTTCGCTCTTTGGGCGTGACTTCTGACAGCAAGAAGCAGCTTTTCTTTTTATGTGCGGCAGGTCTTGTTGCCGGTCTCATCAATGGGCTTATCGGTACGGGCGGCGGCATAATAATTGTGTATGCACTCACATATTTTATGCGAATACGCCGTGGTGCTGGTTTAGCTACGGAGCCGGGCGGCGATATAAGAGATATACTTGCAACAGCTATTACATCAATATTGCCGATAACGGCTGTATCGGCGCTGTTTTACAGTATCAACACCGCTGCCGCCTCCACCGTTTCATCTCCTATTAAATATGCCGTATATATTGTGCCTGCCGCTTGCGGCGGCATATGTGGCGCCGCCCTGCTCGATACAATTAATACGTCGGTTACAAAAAAGATTTTTTCCGCTCTTGTCGTTTGGGCAGGTGTTAGCATGATATTAAAGGAAGCCGGGGTGATGTGAAAATTATTGTCTGGGACATTGTTGCCGCTTTTTTTGCCGCCGCTTTATCCGGTATGGGCGTTGGCGGCGGCGGGCTGTTCGTTGTCTACCTCACTCTGGCGCGTGATGTCGGACAGTACGACGCCCAGCGCATTAATCTAATTTTTTTCATTGCAGCGTCAGGGGCATCTCTAATCATCCATTTTCTGCGGCGGAAAATTAATTTTCTTGCATTTTTAATATTTGCTGTAATGGGATCCGTTGGCGCTATAGCAGGCAGCCTTATTGCCGCCCGTGTGAGTGGCGGCGCGCTGCGCTATATATTTGGTGCTTTCCTCATCACGTGCAGCATAATATCTTTATTTAAGGGAAGTAAAAAGGCAGGGGCACACGAGAAATAAGCCCCTTATACATAACTTATACACAACCAATAATACTACTATAATATTTCTCAAATTAACTGCCGCTATAATATAGTAGTATTTATAGCGCTAAAGTGTGGAAGTTATTATTTACAAACAAACTACTCCGTGATATAATTATCATGCTTACGATCTCGGTTCACGGATATAAGGCCCGTCACCGGGCATTTCACCCGCCGTTTGCTGAGACGTAAAGTAAATATTAATGAGGTGAAATACATGGCACTTACAAAAGAACAAAAGCAGGAGATCATTGCAAAGTACGCCACACATGAAGGCGACACCGGCAGCCCGGAAGTCCAGATTGCTATTCTCACAAAACGCATCAACAATCTCACAGAGCACCTAAAGAATAACAAAAAGGACCACCACAGCCGCCGCGGCCTGCTTAAGATGGTCGGACACCGTCGTAACCTGCTTAACTATCTTGCAAAGGTTGACATTGAGCGTTACCGTGCGATAATTGATAAGCTGAATCTCAGAAGGTAATACTTTTTACCTTTCATTTTTTCATCAAATTATCAAAACACGTGATGTGGCGCGGGCCGACGTAAAAGCGCCGGCCCGCCAAACCTTTGAGAAAACAAAGCATATTTTTTAATAATGCAATCACACGGAGTTGGCGAAGCCGCGAATCAGCATTTAAACAAGCGCGTAACACGCATATAAACGAAAAAAGAATTCTTCATAAAATGGTCACGATCGCAATAAAGCGGTGAGAGGGCAGCGCTGAAGCGCTGTTGCGCGTCTGTTTAAGTGTTAATTCCGGCCCGCCTCTCCGTTTGAAATGTATATAAATGGAAAGGAACAGTTTTCGATGTTTGAAAACGCAAAAGTTTTTGAAACAGAATACGCTGGTCGCCCACTGAAAGTTGAAGTAGGCAAGGTTGCCGGACTTGCAAATGGCTCCTGCCTAATAAGATATGGTGATACAGTACTTCTTGCCTGCGCAACAGCCTCTGCAAAACCAAGAGAGGGCATTGATTTTTTGCCTCTTTCTGTTGATTTTGAAGAACGTCTATATGCTGTCGGCAGAATCCCCGGCAGTTATACACGCCGTGAGGGACGCCCCTCCGAAAAGGCTATTCTCATCTCGCGTGTCGTCGACCGTCCTATTCGCCCGCTTTTCCCAAAGGATTTGCGCAATGATATCGTTGTGTCTCTCACTATTTTGTCTGTTGACCCGGACTGCCAACCCGAGCTTGTCGCTATGCTTGGTGCGTCAATCGCTCTCTCCATATCCGACATACCGTGGAACGGGCCAATCTCTGGCGCTCTCATCGGAATGGTTGACGGCAAACTTATTGTAAACCCGACGGAGGCGCAGCGCGAAGCAAGCACTCTTGAGCTGACTGTTGCGTCCACAAGGTCAAAGGTTGTTATGATTGAGGCTGGCGCGAAGGAAGTTTCAGATTCGAATATGTTCGCAGCCATCATGCTCGCACTTGAGGAAAACTGCCGTATTATTGAGTTTATTGATAGTATTGTTGCAGCTGTCGGCAAGCAGAAGTTTAGCTACACCTCCGGCGAGCTTGATCAGGAAATGCTTGAGCGTGTATTTGATTTTTGTGAAAAAGACGTCATGTACGCCCTCGATACACCAGACAAAAATGTCCGTGACGAGCGTATGACGCCTATCATAGATGCTATTATCGAAAATTTCTCCGAAGAATACCCTGATATAGCTACTCAAGTAGATGAGCTAATCTATCAAGTTCAGAAAAAGATTGTCCGCCGCTGGCTTCTTGAAGAAGGCAAGCGTGTTGACGGCCGCCGTCTCGATGAAATTCGCCCGCTCGCGGCGGAAGTAGGTGTCCTGCCACGCGCACACGGAAGCGGTCTTTTCACCCGCGGTCAGACTCAGATTCTCACCATATGTACTCTTGGCTCCCTTGACGAAGCGCAGGAGCTTGACGGCATTGACAGTCAGAGAACGAAGCGCTATATGCACCACTATAACATGCCCGGCTATTCGACTGGTGAAGCAAGAGCATCCCGCAGTCCCGGGCGCCGTGAAATTGGTCACGGTGCGCTTGCCGAGCGCTCGCTTCTTCCCGTGCTCCCGTCAATCGAGGAATTTCCATATGCTATACGCTGCGTATCTGAGGTTGTCAGCAGCAACGGCTCAACGTCTCAAGGCTCTGTCTGCGGCTCAACGCTCGCTCTCATGGATGCCGGCGTTCCGATTAAAGCACCGGTTGCCGGTATATCCTGCGGTCTTATCACGGAAGGCGACCGCTGGATGACGATGATAGACATTCAAGGCGTCGAAGACTTCTATGGCGATATGGACTTCAAGGTTGCCGGCACTCACAAGGGTATCACATCAATTCAGATGGACCTTAAAATTGATGGCCTAACACCTGAAATAATCAAAAAAGCTTTAGAAGTCACTCATCGCGGACGCGATTATATCATAGATCAAGTACTTCTCCGTGCAATTCCCGCACCGAGACCTGAAGTATCACCTTACGCACCGAAGGTCATCGTCATGAAGATTGACGTTGAAAAAATTCGTGACGTTATCGGTACTGGCGGCAAGGTCGTTCAGAAGATAGTTGCAGACACCGGCGCGAAAATTGATATTCATGAAGACGGTACGGTTTACATCTCTGCTGTAAACCGCGGCGCCGCATTACAAGCCAAGAAAACCATAGAAGGCATTGTTTTCGAGCCTGAAGTCGGCGGTATTTATACCGGCCGCGTAACTCGTATCATCCCGATTGGCGCTTTCGTTGAGATTGCCCCCGGCAAAGAGGGCATGGTTCACATCAAGGACCTCGAAAAAAAGCATACTGAAAGAGTAGAGGATGTATGCGAAGTCGGCGATTTGATGACAGTTAAGTGCCTCGGCACCGACGAGCGCGGACGCCTTAACCTTTCACGCAAGGATGCCTTGAAACCTTAATTTTCAAGCTTCGATAATAATTGAATAAGTTAATATACAAAATTCCCGCCTTACAAAATGTGAAGCGGGAATTTTACTTAACATTATTATTGTATTTTTCTTGTTTCACTTAAAGCTCTTTAATTCTCTTCTTTTACCTAACGTCGTTTAATCGTCTATTATTACGGTGTCACCAATGTCGTCGCTGTTATCATCCTCGGCGTCGTCATCTGCCTCGGCCTCATCTTCGTCGTCTCTGTTGCAGCATCCGTCAAATTCATCATCAAGCTCGTCAATATCACCAAGCTCGATGACAATTTTGAGATATTTCTTGAATATCTTTTCGAGGATCACCTCAGCCGCTACAAAAGCACCCACAACGGCTGCGATTATCACAAGTACGCGCCAAATAATGCCGTACTTCTTCTTTTCCTTCATTATTATTGACTCCTTTCATTGTCATCAAATATATTATATCACAAAAAGCAATATATGCAACATAATTGTTAAAATTACTTTCCGCGCAGGGATGCTCCAAGCCGGCGTCCGATTTCATCGAGTATTCTCGCTGCAATCTCATCAGCTTCAGCGTCTGTCAGTGTCCTGTCAGAGGCGCGCAGATGAACACGCACCGATACGCTCTTTTTCCCCTCGCCTGTCTGCTCGCCACGGTAAACATCGACAATATAAGCCGATTCAACAAGCTCCCCACCAGCTTCGTAGCAGACATCAACAACCGATCCGGCTTCAATCTCCTCATCGCAGACAAAGGAGAAGTCGCGCCACACCGCCGGATACTTCGGCAACTGACGGAACTCCCGCACGCTGATCCGCCGGTCAAATATCGCCTCGACATCAATCTCCGCTGCATATATCTCGCCCGAAAGTTCAAATCCCTCCGCGACCTCCGAATGCATCTGCCCCAGCACACACAGCACAGTACCGTCAGCAAGACGGATTTCACCACATCTTCCGGGATGATATGACGGATTGTCGCGCACGGCATAAGTCTTATAACCGGATATGCCTGCCGAGAGTATAACGCGCTCGCATATGCCTTTGAGACGGTAAAAATCTACCCCGCCGCCGTACATGCCAACGACAAGCACTTTTTTCTCGTCCGGCAAGGTATCCTCGCCCCTTGGAAGATAAATTGTCGCAAGCTCATACATCGCAGCAGATAAATTCTTATGATTCTGGTTATGCAATAAAACATCAAGCATCGACGGCAAAGCCGTTGTGCGCATAATGCTTGTGTCTTTGCCGAGCGGGTTTGATATAACAACGCAGTTTCTGCGTTTATCATCCTCCGGCACGCGTATCATATCAAGATAACGCGGGCCAATGAATGAAAACGTTGCTGTTTCCCAAAGCCCCATTCCGCACATAAGCTCATGAAGCGAAAGCTCAAACTGTTGTCTTTGTGTCCTGCCGCCTTGCTTTATGCGAACAAGCGGGAGAGTCGTCGTAACCTCATTATAACCATATATACGTATTATCTCCTCGGCAAGATCGCTCATACACCAGATGTCGCCTCGCCAGCTCGGTACCGTGACAACATCACCGCCGGATTCAACACCAAAGCCAAGCGACGAAAGTATCTCCTCCATTTTCGAGCGCGGAATGTCCGTGCCAAGGAAATCGTTTATACGATCAGGCTCAAACTTAACTGTGCGTTTTGTCTGTTTGCCCGGATAAACATCAATGGTGCCGTCAACGACCTCCCCCGCGCCAAGCATAGTCACAAGCTCACATGCGCGCAGAAGAGCCAGCATCGCGTTTTCGGGATCCATCCCTTTTTCAAAGCGAGCGGAGCTTTCGGTGCGTATGTTCATTGCTTTCGATGTAAACCTTACGGATGTGCCGTTAAAATTAGCTGATTCGAAAACAACTGTCGTTGTTGTGGGCTTTATCTCGCTGTTAGCTCCACCTATGATTCCGGCAAGCGCAACAGGTTTTCTTTCATCGGCAATGACAAGCATAGACGGTGAAAGCGGCTTGTCAGTGTCGTTTTCAGCAAGCGAACGGAAAAGCTCGCCCTCACGCGCGCGTCTCACTATAATATACGCACCATCAAGGCACGAATAGTCAAAAGCGTGCATTGGCTGACCATACTCAAGCATTACATAGTTTGTTATATCAACGATATTGTTGATAGGACGCACGCCGGCCGCTCTCAGGCGCATCCTCATCCAAAGAGGAGAGGGCGCAATTTTTACGTTTTTTATGACCTTAGCACAGTAGCGCGGGCAAAGATCAGGCGCATCAATGTCGACTTTGATATATTTTGATACATCATCGCCATCACCTGACACCTCATCCTTTGGCGTTGGCACTGAGAAAGTGCGACCGAATACTACGGCAGCTTCGCGAGCAAGCCCGATAACAGATAAGCAGTCAGGTCTGTTCGGTGTTATTTCAAAATCAACTGTCACGCTGCGAAGCAAAAGCGCATCGCGAATATCGACGCCAATACTGCCAGCGAACTCGTCTCCTAAAATGCAGATTCCGCTGCTGTCGTTTCCCGGCATTTCGTGTGTCGTCAATCCAAGCTCATCAATCGAGCATAGCATGCCGTCGGATATGACACCGCGCAGCTTGCCGGATTTAATTTCAACGCCGCCGGGCAGCTTCGCCGAAGCCTTCGCCACCGGCACAATAGCTCCCTCAAACACATTTTGCGCACCTGTGACTATTGTGCGATGCGATGCCTCGCCCACATCAACCTCGCAAATCCAAAGGTGATCGGAGTCAGGATGGCGCTCTATCTTAACAACGCGCCCAACGACAACATTTTCAACGTCAGGTGCGCACTCCTCCCAGCCTTCAACCTTGCTTCCTGTATCCGTCATTCTGTCACAGAAAGTTTTTATATCAATATCTCCGACATTCGTAAATTCAGAGCACCACTGTAACGGCAACTTCATAATTCTGCGTCCTCCTTACCTTATTTTTATCAGAACTGCGCAAGGAAGCGCAGGTCGTTTTCATAGAAAAGGCGCATATCGTCAATATGGTATTTCAGCATGGCGACACGCTCTATGCCTATTCCAAAGGCGAAACCGCTGTATATATCAGGATCAATGCCGCAGCCGGAAAGCACGTTCGGGTGAACCATGCCGCAGCCAAGTATCTCTATCCATCCCTCGCCCTTGCAAAGGCGGCATCCTTCCCCGCCGCATGCGAAGCACGATACGTCAACCTCAGCCGACGGCTCCGTATACGGGAAATGGTGCGGGCGGAAGCGTATGCGCGTCGCCTCACCAAACAAATTCTTTGCGAATATTAAAAGTGTGCCGCGAAGGTCGCCCATTGTTATGCCACGGTCGACAACAAGCCCTTCAACCTGATGAAAGAGCGGGGAGTGTGTCGCATCAACCTCGTCGGAGCGGTAAACTCGCCCAGGTGATATTATGCGTATCGGCGGTTTTTCCTTTTCCATTGTGCGCACCTGGACACTTGACGTCTGACTGCGAAGAAGAATTTTATCCGTTATATAGAAAGTGTCCTGTGTGTCTCGCGCAGGATGTCCTGCCGGCATGTTAAGCGCCTCGAAATTGTAGTAGTCGTACTCCACCTCAGGCCCCTCGGCAATTGTAAAGCCCATGCCAAGGAATATATTTTCCATCTCAAGCTTAACTTTTGAAAGAGGATGACGGCCACCGACGGGCGGCATTATAGCAGGCATCGTAACGTCAAGTTTTTCAGCCACGAGACGGCGCGCAAACTCCTCTTTTGCACGTTTTTCCCTCAGTTCTACTATTTTGTTTTCGATAAATTCACGCACTTCATTTACAATAGCACCAACAGTCGGCCTTTCCTCTGGCGCAACGGCCCCCATTCCGCGCAATACGGCTGTCAGCTCTCCCTTTTTACCAAGATAGCGAATTCGCAGCGCTTCAATATCGGCATTCTCCTCCGCAAAAAGACGCGCCGCTTCCTCCTTTATAGCTAAAAGTTTTTCCTTCAGTTCCACATCAGTCGATTCCTTTCGAAAAATTTAATCTTTCATGTATTTTGTTATGCTTTATGAGATTTCTTTTATCTGATTTTAAAAATGAAAACAAAAAATCCCGTCCCGAAAAACCGGGACGGGATTATATCCCGCGGTACCACCCGTATTCCCTGCAAAAATTACACAGGGCGCTTGGTGAGCCTTTAACGGAGCCACCCGTGCAGCGCTACAACGGCACATAAAAGTAGTTCATAAGAAAGAAGTGCCACTTCACACCGTCCGCTCCGGAGTGAAATGCCGTGCTGTCCTGCCGCACCGGTTCCAGCCATGCCGGCGCTCTCTGTCATGGCAATTTGCTGCCGGATATTATCACTAAACTGCACTAATATGCGCTCCATATCATCGCTTTAGTGCTGCTCTATCCGGCACGCTGCATCACAGCCGTCTCCATCATCGCGTTTGTTGCGTTTTTACGTGTAAGTATCGTATCATGAGAGCTTTATTTTGTCAACAATAACAGCTCATTTTTCACAGCATCCGAATCAGGGGAAACGCAGTAAACGACATATCCGCCAATCTTCATAATTACAGCATCATTTAGCTTAACGACTTCCCCCGCATTGTATGATTCAAATACGCTTTTTTGCTTGTCTCTATATTCTTGTAAAACATTGATTGCTTCATCAGCATTGTCAACACAGCGAACAATGACAAGCTCTTCGGCAAGAGCGCCTGTGCCAGCATAAGCAAACATATCGGCTTCATCCACCATGCCGTCAAGGTTGTAAACAGCAAGTGCGACATCGCCATCAAGAGATTCAAGCTCGTCTGTAAACTGAACTGCGCCGAAAACAGCCTCAGCGATTAGCTCATGGGAGATATCGACATCGTTGTTTCCCGCCGATAAAGAGCCAGTACCTGCATTTGATGTGCCAGCGTGTGAGTCACTGCCATTATCTTTGCCGCCGCGATCGCACCCTGAAAGAGCAGGAGTAGGTACTATGATAAGCGCTGCCGCGGCAATAATTGAAACTATACGGTAAAAATTATTTTTCATTCGTTTATTATTATCTCTTTACTTTCTGTTTGCAATCTGCTTTTCTGAGGTGATTTCATCCATTATACATCGCTTTTTTGTCAGAATATTAAATTTATATTAAAAATTTTCTTTCAGAAGAACTCTTATCGGCAATGCGTTTTATAAAAATACGCTTCTGTCCTAATTATTTGGTGCGAGGTTATCAGACGTGACAGAGGCGTTTTTCGCCATCCCTTCAACCGTATGCGTCAAAAGATACATAGCCCATTCTTTATAAGCTGCGCTCTTGAAATGGACACCATCAATCGCTGTTTCAAAGCGCTCCTCGTCCAAATTGCCCTCATCATCGCTGAAATATGACGCCAAATCAAGATAATAAGCCCCCTCCTCGGCGCAAACCTTTTTGATGAGCTGGTTATATACCTTTATCTTTGCGTTTCCGGTTGAAGCATAGCTTGTTTCAGACGCATTCTTTGTCATTGGTATAATATTCTCGACATATATATAATCGCGTCTGGGTTTATTTCTTTTATCTTGTGTATAAAATCACGGTATGGCTCGGCGAAAACCGCATTTGACTGCCAGCCAAGCTCATTTAGGCCAAAAGAGAGATATGCTTTGCCAAATTTTATCAATCGGAGTGCTTCAAGCACTGTCGTAGTCTCCGTATGCCCGCTCATCGTGACATCAGCGAATTTATATGTTGATACCGTAGAAATCATAAGCCCGCGCAGAGCAAGAAATGTGGCGTTTTTTATACCTGAATACATTTGAAGCCCTTGTGTGCGGGAATCTCCGATGAAAACAGCATCGTCAAAATATGACATGCTGGCAGCGTCGCTTTGGGGAACGGCTCCTGCCATATCATCGGGCTCCGGGTTGTCAGTTGGCGAATCCGTCTCGCTATCTCCTATGCCATCAGGGTCTTTTCCCGCGTTATCGCTGTCCTCGTTGTCATCCTCACCGGCAATATCATTGTCTTTGCCAGGATTTACGCCTATGACAACATCTCCAATAGCTTCGTCACTCTCGTCTACGCCGCTAAGTGCAGGAGTTTTATCCATTTTTTCGCCCGGCAATACACCACTATTGCACTTGGCAGTCGTCGACACTGCAAAAATGAAACCGCCATAATTATAAATTAAAAAAGACATCACAGTGAAGCGAAGAGAGCAAGAATCACATATAAGATGCGTCCAGATCTGCTGCTTTGATAAAGCTTATTACCATCTCTGATTGTATAACCCCGCCTGTTTTTGAAGAGGAAATGCCGCTGCCGATATATTTGTTTGCCTTCGACTTAACAACACAATAGCTACTGTGCCAAAATAAGCCGTGCATTAAAAACCCTCCCCCCAAATCTCCGCCATATTATGCTATGATGTCTATTTCTGTGCAAACTATGACGATCTTGAAGCCTTATATTATCTAAAACAATTATATCATATAGTGTAATGTCAATACAATGCTGCCGCTGGCATATTTACAGTTGTTTTATCGACCGCACCGCGCCTTGACAATATCAAGCCGGTTATAGTATCATGGTACGAAAAGGTTTAATAAATTAAATATACGGCATGCCAAGCAGAGGGCAAGGCATATACAAAATAGCCTTAAAACAGAAGGTTAAAACTGCATAATGTAAGCCCCTCTTGGCCTCCTGAAAGGTATTAATTTTTAAAATAAAAGAAATGAAAAAGCCAGAGCTGCTATTGCCCGCCGGTGATCCGGAAAAACTACGCGCTGTGCTCTCCTACGGAGCAGACGCTGTTTATCTTGCGGGTAAATCATATGGTTTGCGCTCGGCCTGCGCTAATTTTACGGAAGAGGAGCTTGCCTCTACCGTCTCGTACGCTCACTCGCTTGGCCGTCGCGTTTATGTCACCGTAAACACAATGCCTCGTGACCGTGAATATGCCCATCTTGCTGATTATATCCGTTATCTTTCCAAAATAGGCGCCGACGCCGTCATTGTCGGTGATATTGGGGTGCTCTCTCTTGTGCGTGATGTCGCACCGGAGCTTGATATACACCTATCGACTCAGGCAAGCGCCGTTTCATCATACGCGTGCCGCGCGTGGCACGCGCTTGGTGCTCGTCGCATCGTGCTTGCGCGCGAGCTTACGCTTCGCGAAATCTCCGAAATCCGCAAGAACACGCCGCCTGAGCTTGAGCTTGAGGTGTTCATACACGGAGCTATGTGCATTGCTTACAGCGGGCGGTGTCTGTTGTCAAATTGCCTCACAGGGCGCGACGCAAACAGAGGCGAATGCGCGCAGCCGTGCCGCTGGAATTATACTGTTAAGTCAATAGAGGTCACCGAAGAAAAGCGCCCCGGCGGGCGCATTCCCATTGAGGAAGACGACGAGGGCACTTACGTTATGAGTTCGCGTGACCTTTGCATGATAGAGCACATACCCGAGCTGATTGACGCTGGCATTGACAGCTTTAAAATTGAAGGGCGCGTTAAAAGCGCCTATTATGGCGCTGTTACTGCAAATGCTTATCGCATAGCTATAGACAGATACGTCTCCGACCCCCAAGGGTACACTTTCGATCCGGCGCTTCTTCGTGAACTTGAAAGCGTCAGCCACCGCGAATACTGCACCGGCTTTTTTTATGGCTCACCGGCAAACACGGCAAATACCGTTTCATACACAGGATACCTGCGCGACAAAGCATATCTTGCCGTCGCCATTTCACATGATGAGACATCGGGGCGCGCTGTGTTCCGGCAGAAAAACCGTGTGTGCGAGGGAGATGCCGCCGAGATTGTGTCTCCAGGCAAAACAGGGCGCGGTTTGATTATATATGATTTGAAAAACAGCGATGGAGAGCCGATTGAATCGGCACCGCACCCCGGAATGCTTTTTTCAGTTAATGCGCCGTTCCCCATCGCACCGGGCGATATGTTACGCGGTATATAATAGCGCCGGCGCTATGCGCAAGTGCGGCAACGAGTGCGGATATGAGCGCAATGCAAGCACATGACAAGCGAGCAAACGAAAAGCGCATAATTATCTCCGATTTTTAACTGCTATATAAGGAGTTTTTCATGAAGTTGTTCATTGAGCTGATAAAAGCTGCTCTCTTCGGCATCATCGAGGGCGTGACGGAATGGCTGCCTATCAGCAGCACAGGTCACCTTATAATTCTTGAGCGTCTCGTTAAAATGGACATTTCCGATGCTTTTGTCGAAATGTTCCGTGTAGTCATACAGCTCGGCGCCATCCTTGCCGTTGTCGTGATGTATTTTACGCGTCTGAATCCGTTTTCAAAGAGCAAATCTCCCGCAGAAAAAACGGCGACATGGCAGCTATGGTTCAAGGTTATCGTCGCCGTAATTCCTTCGGCTGTCATTGGAATGCTTTTTGATGACTGGTTCGACGAGCATTTTTATAATTACATTACGGTAGCCATCACTTTAATCATTTACGGTGTGGCGTTTATACTTATCGAGCGCCGCTCGCCGAAATCGCAGGTAAAAAACGACGTCTCATCTATATCGTATTTGACTGCATTCGCAATCGGGTTGTTCCAGATTCTTGCTATAATTCCCGGGACTTCGCGTTCCGGTTCAACAATCCTTGGCGCTATGCTCCTCGGCCTAACCCGCACGGCGGCAGCCGAATTTTCATTTTTTATGGCAATCCCCACAATGGTCGGCGCAAGCGGCCTTAAAGCTGTAAAATTTATTCTTGACTCGGGCATCCCGACATCCGCTGAGCTTGCTATTCTTTTTGTCGGATGTCTTGTTGCATTTATCGTTTCGATAATAGCTATCAGATTCTTGCTTGATTTTGTACGCAAGCATACATTCACATCGTTTGGTGTATACAGGATTGTTCTCGGCGCTATTGTTGCTGCTTATTTCCTTATCGCCGGATAAAACTTGGTATTTTCAATTATGTAATTATTGTAACTGCACCAGATTTTTACCTCGCCGCTTGTAAAACTGATGTGTTTGTGGTATATTAACATCAATAAATACGCAAGAAAACAAAAACTATAGGAAGGCATAATATGGTGAGTTATAATAAAAAAACAATCGAAGATATCGACGTTTCAGGTAAACGAGTCCTTGCACGCTGCGACTTCAACGTGCCGATGGACGGCGGCGTCATCACTGATGATAAGCGCATAGTAGGCGCTATGCCGACGATCAAATACCTTGTCGATCACGGCGCAAAGGTGATTCTCTGCTCGCATCTTGGACGTCCTCACAACGTTTTCAACGACAAAATAAAGCTTAATAAGAAAGAATTAGCTAAAATCGAAGCTCTTCCCGAGGCCGAACGCGAGGCCGCAACTGCCGCTGCCATAGAAAAGGCAAAGGGCGACGTCAAAAAGTTTTCTCTTGCCCCTGTCGCAGCAAAAACATCTGAATACCTTGGCAAGCCTGTTATCATGGCAGCCGACGTTGTTGGCCCTGACGCTAAAGCAAAGGCCGCCGCTCTTAAACCGGGCGATGTGATGCTTCTTGAAAATGTCCGTTTTCATGCGGAAGAAGAGAAAAATGATCCTAATTTTGCAAAAGAGCTTGCCTCACTTGCTGATATATACGTAAACGACGCCTTTGGCACTGCGCACCGTGCGCATGCATCGACAGCCGGCGTTGCCAACTACCTGCCCGCTGTTTGTGGTTTCCTTATTCAGAAGGAAATCACTATTATGGGCGACGCGCTTGAGAATCCGAAGCGCCCGTTTGTCGCCATCCTCGGCGGAGCAAAGGTTTCCGATAAGATAGGCATCATCACCAACCTCATCAATAAGGTTGATATGCTCATCATCGGCGGCGGTATGGCATACACCTTCTTCAAAGCTATGGGAGCCCCTATCGGTGCCTCCATCTGCGAGGATGACAAACTTGATCTTGCTCGCGAGATCATGGAGAAAGCCCGCGCAAAGGGTGTTAAGTTCCTTCTTCCCGTCGACAACATCATCGGCCGCGAATATAAGGAAGACACTATTTTCATGCGCATTTACTCCGATTCCATACCGGACGGCTGGATGGGGCTTGACATCGGCGAAAAGACTCAGGAGCTGTTCGCTAAGTCAATAATCGGTGCCGGCACTATTGTTTGGAACGGCCCAATGGGCGTCTCCGAATGGGAGCACTTTGCGTCCGGTACTGAGGCTATCGCCGAAGCTGTCGCTGCATCTGGCGCTATCTCTATCATCGGCGGCGGTGATTCCGCAGCCGCAATCGAAAGGCTTGGTTACGCTGACCGTATGAAGCATATCTCGACAGGCGGCGGCGCGTCACTCGAATTCCTTGAAGGTCTTGAGCTTCCCGGCATCGCCTGCCTTAACGATAAAGAGTGAGGCGGATGCGGTATGAATAGAGAAAAAAGACGCACCGTTATTGCGGGCAACTGGAAAATGAATAAAACGCCGAGGGAAGCATTTGCGCTTGTTTCGGAAATTGCTGCCGCTGCGCGCGGCAAGGATAAATGCGATGTAGTTTTATGCGTGCCATTTGTCGATATTCCTGCTGCCGTTGCAGCAGCCGAAGGCACAAACGTCGCAATTGGCGCTCAAAACGTTCATTTTAAAGAGTCGGGTGCTTATACCGGCGAGGTTTCAGCCCCTATGCTTGTCGAGTGCGGCGTGAAATATGTTATCGTCGGTCACAGTGAACGTCGTCAGTACTTTGGTGAAACTGATGAAACTGTCCGCCTGCGCGCTAAAGCTGCTATTGACGCAGGGCTGACAGCTATCATCTGCGTCGGCGAAGTTATAGGACAGCGCCAGAGCGGCATTACGAATGAAATCGTCTCAATGCAGACAAAGCTTGCCCTTGAGGGATTGACAAAGGACGAACTTTCCCGCGTCATTATCGCATACGAGCCCGTATGGGCTATCGGAACCGGCCTTACGGCGACGCCCGAACAGGCCGAGGAAGTCTGCGCTCTCATCCGCCGCGTCGTCGCTGATCTCTACGATAAAGAAGCAGCCGATGCCCTGACTATTCAGTACGGCGGCTCCATGAATGAGAAAAATGCAGCCGAGCTTCTTGCAATGGAAAATGTAGACGGCGGTCTTATCGGCGGCGCTTCCCTTAAAGCCACCTCCTTCGCCGCTATCATTAACGCTGCAAACGCTTAAAATATAAAAGCATGACGCGGAGCTGCTCCATGCCCCCGCACATATTGTTAATCACGCGGCGGTGCTTCTCGCAACAGCAGAAAGCATGGCGAGCAGCAATAAAACAAGCAAAAAAGCTAAGCTTACTGGGAGCTTGGCTTTTTGTTTTGCAAAATATAATGTTTTATGATAAAACCCCGATGCAAAACGACGTTTCGCAGCTCATTTTTGTGTTTCATTTGGGGTAAAAATATAATTTCTGCTATTGCACGGTGCGCTTTTGTATTGTATAATGGATAAGCGTGGGTACTATAAGCCCCATTTTTATTTATATCAACTTAACACATGAGCATAATTACAAGTTTAATACTCAATGGGAACAACATTCCCGCTGACAAGCTGTAAAAACAATTAATCATTAAATCAAAGATATGAGGAGAAAACAGTAAAAGATGGCCACCTACAGCTCAAAGGACATCAGAAACATTGCCCTGCTCGGACATGGCGGCAGCGGCAAGACATCGCTTGCGGAAGCTATGCTTTTTGTCACCGGCGCTATTGATCGCATGGGTAAAACAACTGACGGAAATACTGTCAGCGACAGTGATCCTGAAGAAGTAAAGCGCGGATACTCGCTTTCTACATCTGTAATTCCTGTTGAATGGAAAAACACAAAAATCAACATCCTTGATGCACCCGGATATCTTGAATTTGTCGGCGAAGCAAAGCAAGCGCTGCGTGTCGCAGACAGTGCCGTCATTCTTGTTGATGCGAAAGCGGGCCCTGAGGTAGGAACTGAGCTTTCGTGGGACTATGCAACCGAGGCAGATATTCCGAAAGCCTTTTTTGTAAATAAGGCAGATGATAATGAAACTAATTTTAAACGCGTTTTCGATCAGCTACGTGATCTATTTGGTCTTTCCGTATGCCCTGTTCTTGTGCCCGTAACCGGTCACAAGGGCATGCTTGCCGATATAATCGAGATGAAGGCTTACACATACGATCCCAAAAAGAGAGCGGTTACTGAGTGCGAAATCCCCTCTGACTTCTCGTCAGAAGCTGAGGAATACAAGACTATCCTCTATGATTCTATCTCCATGACAAGCGAGGAGCTGATGGAGAAGATAATAATGGAGGAGCCTATTTCTCGGGACGAGGCAATGGAAGCCATTCACAACGGCATACTCAGCGAATCTATCGTCCCCGTTTACGCCGGGTCAGCTGTCAACCTGTGGGGCGTTACGAGCCTGCTTGATGCTTTTGTTGGCTCGTTCCCATCCCCACTTGCAAAGGAGTTTGAGAAAACCGAGGACGGTGAAAAAGTCAAAATAGACGAATCTGGCGACACATCCTTATTCGTTTTCAAGACGGTATCCGATAACTTCGGGAAGCTGACATTCTTTAAGGTTATGAACGGCACTCTTCGCCGTGATATGAGCCTTAAGAACGTAACCACAGGACAAGCCGAGAGATTTTCACATATTTATGTTATCCGCGGTAAAAAGCAAACTGAAGTTGATGAGCTTTCATGCGGCGACGTTGGTGTAATTCCTAAGCTTGCCGCTACTGCTACTAACAATACGCTTTCATCAGGCGCTGCATTTGAATATAAAAAGATTAAATTCCCGGAGCCGCTTTACTGCATGGCTATTCGGCCAACCTCAAAAGGCGATGAGGACAAAATTTCTAATGGTATCTCTCGTCTTCTTGACGAGGACATGACGCTTCGTTATGAAAACAATGCCGAAACGAAGCAGATGTGCATTTATGGCCTGTCAGATATTCATCTTGATGTTGTTGTTTCTCGTCTTAAGACGCGCTCAGGCGTTTCGGTCAATCTCACAACACTGAAGATAGCTTACCGCGAGACGATTAAGAAAACAGTTTCTGTTGAAGGTAAGCATAAGAAACAGTCCGGCGGCGCCGGTCAGTATGGCCACGTTAAAATCACATTCTCCCCGGGTGAAGCGGAAGGCCTTACATTTACGGAAAGCGTCGTCGGCGGAAACGTGCCGAAGCAGTACTTCCCCGCCGTTGAAAAGGGACTTCTTGAAGCGATGCAGCATGGCGTTCTTGCTGGCTATCCGGTCGTCAATCTTGCCGCTAATTTGTTCGACGGTTCCTATCACCCTGTTGACAGTAATGAAATTTCGTTTAAGCTTGCCGCCCGCCTTGCTTACAAAGCCGGGCTTCCGCAGGCTAACCCCGTTCTCCTTGAGCCAATTGGCGAGCTTAAGGTTTACGTACCGGAATCGCTCGTTGGTGATATTCTTGGTGACCTGCCGAAACGCCGCGGACGTGTACTTGGCATGAGCCCGTGGGAGGGTAAAAGGGGGTATACAGTCATCGAAGCTGAAGCTCCGAAGGCTGAAATGCTCGACTACACAATAGCTCTTCGCGCTCTCAGCCAAGGACGCGCTCACTACGAGTTCAATTTCGTACGTTACGAAGAAGTTCCCGGTAATATCGCCCAGAAGATAATAGCTGAGGCTAAGATTGAGGACGAAGAATAAAGTTTATACAAATATAATAACGGTTGTACAATAGCGTCCGGCGGACAGTATCCGCCGGACAGCGTTTATAACGCTGTATTTTTTATTGGATAAGATAAAGGAGTTATAAATTATATGCCGCTTTTTTACCTCATCAAAAGATAAAATAACGCTGCATGTTGAAGGGATGCACTGCAGTCACTGCGCTTCAGCTGTTGAGAAAGCCTTGCTTGCTGTTGAAGGCGTTGCATCCGTCAAGGTCTCGCTCGACGACAAAACTGCTATCGTTAAGCCAATGTGCGGGACGATGCCGGACATTGCTAAACTCAAGGCTGCTGTCGAATCTGCCGGATATAAAGTAACTGGCGAGTGACAGCAACACACAAAGTATGCCGAGCACTGCTTTGACTTTAATATGTTAATATTTTTACAAAAATAAAAAATCCGAGCAGTAAGTTTGCTCGGATTTTTTCATGTCTTCTTTTTTAATTATATCCCAAAAGAACGGGACACTAAAATGCTAAAGAGTTTTTATTCTTCGCCTTTAACTTTAAATTTTTATTGTCTTCTCAACGTTAAGTACAAAAACCGTTGCTCCACCGACATTTACCTCACGTGGGAGACTGTCCTTTTTAAGGCCAATACCAAACGAAGCTGTCGGCGATGATACATGCTTGCGTGTGACGCAATGTTTTTTAAGAATTTTCATAACCTCATCAACATATTCATCCTCGGTTCCGATGAGAAGCGTTGTGTTGCCAACCATCAAAAACCCACCTGTTGTTGAGAGTTTTGTAACAAAGAACCCTTTCTCTGTCAGCGCGGAGGACGCGACAGCGCTGTCATCATTATTGACAATGGCTAACATGAGTTTCATGTGATATTCCATCCTTTCGCGCGAGCGGCAGGATGCAAGCTACATATAATTGTACCGCATCGCTGCATTATATACGGATTATAGTATATGCAAGCACTCAATATGTGATTCAAATGTACCTTTAATAACTTAAACATTATAACAAATTTATAGATAATCGTCAAGAATTGATCTGCTTTTTGAATCGAGTTTGCGTATATCGGGAACCTCATAACGGTTATCCTCGTTATCGCGGAAAAGAACGCGGATACCATGCGTCAGCTTTACCTGATGTATAATATTGTTCACCTCAATCGTACAGTCGCCGCGGTTTGATACGCAATAAAACTTTGTAACCCCAAATCTTTCTTCGCAAGACTTCACTTTTATAATTTTCGGGATGTGATAGTATTCGTCAAGGCACTCTTCAATAATACGCCTGTCTTCCGCAGGAAGCGTCATAAGATCGCGTATAATGGCGACCTCAACACCTTTCTCGTCAAGAAGCGTTATATATTTCTTTATTCCAGTTATCGGGAATAAACGCCGCGGCTCAAGCTTTTCAAAGTGACGGCCATCATAAAGATCCATGTCAACGAGCGTCAGGTCGCGCCGAGTAAAACGCGCCATGTCGTTATCTATGTAAATGCGTTCCATACCAGCGCCTCCTTATTCAAAGTTTTCCTCTTCCTTGCTCTTTTTGACTTGATCGGACATCTTTTGTATCTGTATAAGACGCCAATATTTGCCCTTTTTCGCGAGAAGCTCCTCGGGCGTGCCCATTTCAATAATCTCACCCTTGTCAACAACAATGATTTTGTTTGCTTTTCGCAGTGTGGAAAGACGGTGAGCTATCATTATTGTTGTGCGCCCTCTTATGAGACGTTCAATAGCGCTTTGAATCAACGCCTCAGTCTCTGAGTCAACGGATGCCGTGGCTTCATCAAAGAAAAGAATGCTTGGATTCTTTAAAACGGCACGCGCAATCGAAAGTCTTTGGCGCTCGCCGCCCGAAAGCCCGGTTCCGCGCTCACCAAGGACAGTATCATATGCATCAGGCATACGTGCGATAAACTCATGCGCATTTGCAACGTCTGCTGCGTGTATAACCTGCTCAACGTGTGCATTGGGTGCGCCGTATGCAATGTTATTGTAAATTGTATCGTGGAACATCATCGGCTCCTGCTGTACATAGCCGATTTGTCCACGGTAATACTCCATATCAATATCACGGATATCAACGTCATCTATGAGGATTGTACCGTCATGCCCGTCGTAAAAACGCATGAGAAGGTTTATAATTGTTGATTTTCCTGAGCCCGTCGTCCCGACAATGCCGACGATTTCACCAGGTTCAATGACAAAGCTGATGTTTGACAGTGTTTTCTTTGAACGGTCGTATGAGAAACTGACGTTTCTAAATTCTATCTTGCCGTGCATAACGTCAAGCTTGTTGCCTGCGCCATTGTTGCTCTCCGGTTCTGCGTCGATGATATCAAGTATCCTCTCTGCAGCCGCAAGTGAGCTTTGGTAGGAATCATTTAAGTTTGCAAAGAAGTTGACAGGCCCATAAAACATTGCTGTATATGAAATAAATGAAACAAGAAGACCTGCTGAGATAAACTCCGGCTTTTCAATAACAAGACGTCCGCCAATACCCCAGATTACAAGCGAACCGCACGTAATTATAAATGAAACGATATGCGGAAAAGCTATTGTGATCCGAGCTGATTTAATGTCTGTCTTCAACCACTCGTTCGTATAATATTCAAACTCCTCCGTCGAGCGGCGCTCGTTTGCGAAGCTCTTGATGACACGAATGCCGGGCAGGGAGTCTGTCAGTATTGACGTAACTGCCGACCAGCGGCGCCAAATTTTACGGTAAAACGGACGTATCTTGCGTCCGAAAACTCTTGCGCCATATACGACAAACGGAACGGGAATGAGCGAAAGCAGTGTCAGCTGCCAGTTCATCGAAAGCATTATGACAATAATGCCGATCATCGTGAAAAACTGCACGACGACTTCCTGCGATATACGCAACATAAATCCCTGAAGGTTTGCTGAGTCTCCGCTAATTCGGTTTATCACCGAACCGGTAGATGTCCTGTCGTAAAATTTCATCGGCAGATACTGTGCATGACGATATACGTCAGCACGCAAGGTGCTGACGACTTTGTCGCCGACAACGCGCAGCATATACGTTCTGAATGCGCCGATAAGCTGTTGCAGAAGGTATGATCCGAAAAGCACAGCGACGACTGTGCGAAGCTGTCTTATATCACGGTTCGGGAAAACATCATCAACAAGCTTTCCTGTCATATATGGCGGAATCATCACCATTGCAGTCGTTGCAACAGAAAGCAACAAACAAAATATTAGGACAAATTTGTGCGGAAGTATGTATTTGCCAATTTTCTTTATCAGTTTGTTTTTAGACTGACAGTATATACAGTTCGCTCCAGGACGAATAAGCGAGCGTCCGCACTTTGGGCAAAATGAAAACTGACGCTCAAAAGCGGCTTCCATAATACCCATCTCTTCGTCGACACTGCCATCTCTTTTTGTGCCGACATTTTCAACGAAATTGGCCGCCGCGTCAAAAAGGGATGCAACCTTATAAGAAAACCTGATGAAGTTTATGTCTTTTTCATCTGTTTGACTTATGATGAGAAGTGCGTTGCCGTAATTGCGCTTTACCTTGCATTTTTCAACTTTACTGTAAGGTATACGATTAGATGACTTTATACTTATACCGTTGCTTGTGTTTTTATTGTCACTATCATCTTCCAGCTCAACTGAATATACAGCAACATTCGTCGCTATAAAAAAGGTTTCGGCATACCTACTTTTGAGGTTGAGGTCGGCCGCCACCACAAATAAAATATTTTCACCGGACTGAGGTATTGATTCAATAATACCTCGCAGCTCTTGCGAAAGCGTACGGTTGCATAAATACTGCATATCCGCTTTGTTGTTTTCCATCCCGACCACCCTCCTTCGGGAACCACAGATCACGTCTTTCGGTGCCTGTGTAATAAAAACAGCAATTTTCGCTTTTTATATACTTGTTCATTATAAAAGCACAACCAAGATAAGTCAACCTTATTTATAAAATATGGATTGTAAAAAATCTTTCTCTTTTCTGCCTTATATTAGGGATAATCACGTCATTTGTTAACACATTCATAACAATTTCTTCGATAAATTATTTCCCGTAACATTTACAGCACAAATGTATTTGTCATAATTGACAAACAAAGGTGAATGACGTAAGATTATAAATACGATTGTATATTATGTTTTCTATATACAATGTAATCAATGTAATTTTTCATGCGAGGTACACAATAATATGGGCAATCTCTGGGCCGGGGAGGTCAGGCGCGGTCTCGACGACGTCGCCGAAAGCTTCAACTCATCAATTTCATTTGACAGCCGCATGTTCCGCGAGGATATAGACGGCTCGATAGCCCACGCCGAGATGCTCGGCAAGACCGGAATAATTCCGGCTGATGCCGCTTTTGCGATAAAAGAGACTCTCGCTCAGATAAAATCGGAGATTGAGAGCGGTAAATTATTAATAGATATGAGCTGCGAGGACATACACACCTTCGTTGAAAACGAGCTTACGCGCCGCATTGGCGACGCCGGAAAAATGCTCCACACAGCTCGCAGCAGAAACGATCAGGTTGCAACCGACCTGCGGCTTTACCTGCGCCGTGAATGCGGTGAGATAATAGGCCTCATCCGCTCGCTTGTCCTCGCCATCGCAGACAAAGCTGAGGAGCACGTATCAACAATTATGCCGGGCTATACGCATCTTCAGCGCGCGCAGCCTGTGACATTCGGCTTTTGGCTGTGCGCCTACGCTTTCATGCTCAAGCGCGACGCCGAACGAATTACCGACGCCATAAAACGAATAAACGTTTCTCCGCTCGGCTCCTGCGCTCTTGCGGGAACTACATACCCAATAGACCGCCAAATAACAGCGGAGCTTCTTGGCTTCTCCGGTGTATCTGATAACGCCGCCGACGCCGTATCCGACCGCGATTTTGTCCTTGAGCTTGCCGCATGCCTTTCAATTATTATGGTACACCTTTCCCGCATGGCGGAAGAATTCATTTTATTTTCAAGCTGGGAGTATCGATTCATAGAAGTATCGGAAGCTTACAGCACGGGCTCAAGCATAATGCCACAGAAGAAAAACGCTGACGTCGCCGAGCTTATTCGCGGCAAGACAGGACGTGTCACAGGAGACCTTATGGCGCTTCTCACTGTGATGAAAGGGCTCCCGCTTGCGTATGGCAAGGATATGCAGGAAGACAAGGAAGCAATCCTCGACGCTGTCGACACAGTGAAGGCTTGCCTCTCACTTTTTGCGCCAATGATTTCAACTTGTCGCGTAAATAAGCAGAATATGTACGAAGCCGCACGCCGCGGATTCCTCAACGCTACAGATCTTGCTGATTATCTCACGAAAAAGGGCGTTCCCTTCCGCGATGCTTATAGAATCGTAGGCTCCCTTGTCGCCTACTGCAGTGAAAACGGGCTTGTTCTTGACGAGATTCCCCTTGAAACTTATAAAAAATACAGTGAGGTGTTCGACGAGGACCTTTACAGCGAAATCAGCCTTGAAACATGCGTTTCAAAGCGCACGTCTTTTGGCGGCACAGCCCCCTCGTCTGTCTTGCGCCAGATAAAAACTCTCCGCGACTGGCTGAAATAAACAGTGACGCTTTTTAATAAAATCTCCCTATGGCAGAACGTATGTGCCTGCCATAGGGAGTGTTTTTATATTGTTTGAATAAAATCTCTATAAACTGCGCTAAAAAGTTCGCTATTTTCTTTTTTATGTCTGTTTGCTGTATTATAATAACATTAAGATAAAAAAAGAGTCAACAGATATTAGAATTAGAATTATAGCTTAAAAATGTGCGCTCATACAGAGCAAGCACGGCTTAAAACAATTATGAAAACGGGAGGGGTGTTTTTATGGGTTCAACGATATCAGAGAAAACCTCAATGCTTCGCAATATCATAAATTCATCGGACAATATAGTCTTTTTCGGAGGCGCGGGCGTTTCCACCGAAAGCAATATACCCGACTTCAGAGGAAGTGGCGGGCTTTACATCGAACGAGTAGGCAAGCATCATCTTTCGCCGGAGGAAATACTGTCACACACTTTCTTCATGATTTATACCTCAGATTTTTATGACTATTACAAAAACAAAATGATATATAAAGACGCAAAGCCCAACGCCGCACATTTGGCGCTTGCAAAGCTTGAGGAAATGGGCAAACTCAGAGCTGTTATCACGCAAAACATCGACGGGCTTCATCAAATGGCAGGCAGCCGGGAGGTCTTGGAGCTGCATGGCTCGGTTTACAGAAACTACTGTATGAAGTGCGGGAAATTTTTCACGCTTGATTATGTGCTGGCGTCGGATGGGGTGCCAAAGTGTGATGAATGCGGTGGCATAGTCAAGCCTGACGTGGTTCTGTATGAAGAAAGCCTTGATATGAGTGTTATGGAAAAGTCAATAAATCATATTGAAAACGCTGATGTGTTAATTGTCGCTGGCACATCTCTTACCGTTTACCCGGCTGCCGGTCTCATCAGATATTATTCGGGCAAAAACCTCATACTCATCAATAAAACAAAGACGCTATACGACAGTATAGCTGATCTTGTGATAAACAGCAGCATTGGAGAAACACTCAAAGCCTGCGTTTTATAAGACACTTTCTTATTGTAGTATATATTTAGTCTTTACTTTGATTTTGGGGAGGAAGTGACTGGTGAAAGATAGCGATAAGTGCGTTCTTATGTGGAAAGAAGACATCGAAATACCGACATATCCCGTCAGCAACGCTGAAAAAAACCCTATGTTTTTAGAAAAAAGAGTTTATCAGGGAAGCTCCGGACGAGTTTATCCGCTGCCGGTGATAGAGAAAATATGTGATGAGAAGGTAATGCGGAGGTACCGCACCGTATTTCTTGAGAATAAATATATTCAAATCTGGATTATGCCTGAGCTTGGCGGCAGGATTCAAAGGGCGATTGATAAAACTAATGGCTACGATTTTATATATTATAACAGGGTAATAAAACCGGCGCTTGTTGGCTTGGCTGGCCCGTGGATTTCAGGAGGTATTGAGTTCAACTGGCCTCAGCATCACAGGCCAAGCACATTTATGCCGATTGAATATACTCTAAAAGAAAACGATGACGGGAGCAAAACTGTTTTCGTTGGCGAGATAGACCGGATGTACGGAACAAAATGCACGGCTGGGTTTACTCTTTATCCCGATAAAGCCTATATCGAAATAAAAGTGCAGCTATACAACAGAACCGGTGTGCCACAAACGTTTTTATGGTGGGCAAATCCCGCTTTTTCCGTAAATGATAAGACGCAGTCAATATTTCCCCCGGATGTTCACGCGGTGTTTGACCACGGGAAACGCGACGTTTCCACATTCCCCATCGCCACCGGTACATATTATAAGGTCGATTATTCCCGTGGCGTCGATATTTCCGTGCATAAAAACATACCCGTCCCCACATCATACATGGCATATAAATCCGACTACGATTTCGTCGGTGCTTATGATTACGGCCGAGAAGCGGGGCTTTTGCATGTCGCCGATCACCATATATCGCCGGGGAAAAAGCAGTGGACATGGGGCAATGGCGATTTCGGCCGGGCGTGGGAGCGCAATCTCACCGATGAAGACGGGCCGTATATCGAGCTGATGACAGGCGTTTTTACCGACAATCAGCCTGATTTCTCATGGCTTAATCCGTATGAAGAAAAAACCTTTACCCAGTATTTTATGCCTTATAAAAAAATCGGGGCTGTCAAAAACGCAACGGTTGACGCTGCCACAAACCTTGAAGTGGCCGATAACACCGCCAAAATTTCAGTTTACGCAACATCGGTATTTGACGACGCCGTAATTGAGCTTTGCGGTAAGGGTGAGACGCTGCATAAGGATACAGTACGCATCTCTCCGGATGATGTTTACGCAAAAGAGGTTCCCCTCCCGCAAAATATAAATGAATACGACCTCACACTGACAGTTAAAAGCAAAGACGGGCGGACACTCGTTTCTTACACGCCTAAAAATACGGAGCAAGAGAAAACGCCAGAGCCTGCGAGGGCTATTCCGGCGCCAGACAAGGTCGAAAACAACGAAGCGCTTTATCTTGCGGGGCTGCATCTTGAGCAGTACAGGCACGCGACATACGAGCCTGAGGATTATTATAAGGAGGGGCTGAGGCGGGACCCGTACGACATAAGGATAAACAACGCCTACGGAATGCTCCTTTACAAAAGAGGACAGTTTGAAAAAAGCGAGGAGTATTTCCGCCGCGCGATTAAGACAATAACACGTCATAATCCGAATCCTTACGACGGTGAGCCTTATTATAATCTCGGGCTTGCTCTAAAAATGCAGGGTAAGATTGACGAAGCCTATGACGCTTTTTACAAATCATGCTGGAATGCCGCCATGCAGTGCTGCGGTTATTATGCGCTTGCAGCGGTTGCGGCAATGAAGGGTAATTTCCGTCTTGCCCTTGAACATGCCGATAACTCGATAATCAGAAATTACCACAATTATAAAGCAAGAAACTTAAAAACAGCGCTTTACAGAAAGCTCGGCGAGTACGACAAAGCGCTGGCGTGCGCCACTGAAACTTTAAAATTTGATATACTTGACTATGGCGCACGCAATGAGCTTTATCTCATATACAAAGAGCTTGGCAAAAAGCAGCCGGCTGATGATACGCTTTCAGAGCTTTTAAAAATAATGAGAGGTTGCGAGAACAACTACATAGAGCTGTCGCTTGACTATGCCGATGTCGGTATGTATGATGAGACCGCTTGCGTTTTGCAAAGGCTGCTTGAAGAATATAGCGTTAACAGCGTAAGCGTAAATCCTATGGCCTACTACTATCTTGGATGGTATTATGAAAAGAGCGGGGACAGCGGTTGTGCTCAGGAATACTACAAAAAAGGCGCTGCGGCAAAGCCTGACTTCTGCTTCCCGAACAAACTATCTGATATAATCGTTTTGGAAAGCGCTATCAAGTCAAATCCATCTGATGCAAAAGCTTATTGTTACCTCGGCAACCTGTGGTATGATAAAAAGCAGTATTCAGAAGCAATAAAGTGCTGGGAAAAATCAAAAGACATCGACGACACATTCCCAACAGTTCACAGAAACTTATCTCTTGCGTATTACAACAAGCTGAAGGATACCAAGGCAGCCATGTCGGCGCTTGAGCGTGCATTTGAGCTTGACCCTTATGATTCACGGGTGTTTTTTGAGCTTGACCAGCTTTATAAAAGAATCGGCGTGAGCATAAGTGAGCGCCTATCAAGGCTTGAAAAACACAAGTATTTAGTAGAGTCAAGGGATGATTTGTATATTGAATATATTACGCTACTAAATCTCACAGGGGACTTTGAAAAAGCTTACTCTCTCATTATGAAAAGAAAATTCCATCCGTGGGAGGGCGGCGAAGGCAAAGTAACAAAGCAGTACGTTTTATCGCTAATAGAAATCGGCAAAAAGCATCTTCGCAGCAAAAACTACGCCTGTGCCCTTGATGTGCTGACAAGAGCGGTCATTTATCCCCCAAATCTTGGTGAAGGCAAGCTCTCCGGAGCCCAGGAAAACGATCTGAACTTCTATATCGGGTGCGCATATGAGGGCTTAGGGGAAAACGAAAAAGCAAGAGAATGCTTCGGGAAAGCGTCATCTGGACTTGACGAGCCTGGGAACGTCATGTTTTATAACGACGTGCCGCCAGAGATGATTTTCTATCAGGGGTTAGCGCATATAAATCTTGGTGAGTTGGAGAAGGCAAAGGAAAAGTTTAATAAACTAATAAACTACGGCGAAAATCATCTTCATGACAACGTAACAATCGATTATTTTGCCGTATCCTTGCCCGATTTTCTCATTTTCGATGATGACTTAAACAAAAGAAATGAAGTGCTTTGCCGTTATCTTCTTGGCCTTGGCTATATGGGTCTCGGAAATCTCAGCCGCGCAAAAGAAGAGTTTGAGCGGGTGCTTACTTTAGACGCAAGCCATATAGGAGTTTTCATTCACAGCAAAATGATAAAAGATAATACATTCAATCCATACGTATAAAATGTTTGACGAGATGTTTTTTAATTTAGTAACCTTAAACAAAAATTAAACGTACAAAACTACTCATCCCATCGCAGAGAGCAAAAATCAAAAAAGCAAGCATTTTCAAATTGTTTGACTCAGACTGAAGACAAAGTCCACCGAATTGGTGGATTTTGTTTTTTTTGGGGAGGATGTAATAGAATAGAGAAGAAAGAG
>FZPS01000047.1_pt89 | contig 32268 bp, 16 predicted proteins | sample 1817821 | NCBI WGS metagenome assembly FZPS01 (sample SAMEA104158645, study PRJEB21678) | metagenome | place: Germany | collected 2015-04-21
CAAATACGCCGGAACAGGCAAAAGCCCGTGCCGGCGGAAGGCATGGCAATAAAGGCGATGAGGCGGCCATAACGGCCCTAAAGATGATTGCGCTGAACGCAAAATATAAATCATAGCTTCTTATTTAAAGGAATTGAAAATTGTTTTTATCATTTGAATTTCTACCAAAGGCATATCTTTCATTTTTTTGATTTTTAAATTTTTAATGGCAGCAGAACATTTTTTTTGCTGTCGGAAAGTTCAATACCGGGCATTCATTCAGTTTCTTCTTTTTTAAAAATCCGACATAAATTTTTCAATTTATTTCAAGGTTTCTGAGAACAAAAACCAAGCAAATCAACTGATCAACCTTGAAAATGTCCTTGTTTTCGGTCAAAATAAAGAACCGTAAGTTCAACTTAGAAATGCAACACAGGGATTTGCCAAGGGGTTGGGGATGCAAAGCCCTCAAAAAGCGTCAGCCGGTAAGTGCAAGTTTACGCTATTTCCGAACAATACCGTCACCATTGCCGCGAATCCGATAAATGCTCGCCCGAGTACCATCAGAATAGCCAATCGGGAGAGAGGAGAAAAAATTTCGTCAGCATCCCGATACGGTATTTAAACGACTCCCGGATACTCCGGCTATGACTGTTGCTCGGGATAAATATATAGGGCCGGCAGAATGCCCTGCTACCGATGCCAAATGCTCTCCGGCCGTAGGCTTCATGATTCCCGCCATCATGTCGGGATCGATATTTCATTCGCCGGCATGTGCTTTCGAAATTACGGGTATGATTTATTAATTGAATAATAAGTAGAAGTATTGCTTTGAGTACATATTGATGCTATTGTCGTCTCTTACTTAATCGGGCCTGTTGTTATGTGCGCTAAGTTTTAAAATATCATATCTCTTTATTCATTATTCGTTATTGGGGTATTGATAACGAAAATATTAAGGTGAAATTTTATGAACAAAACACGAAACGCTTTTTTTCTCTTCTTATTACTTTTAGTTTTTGTATCCTGTGAAAAGGAATCGCTTGTTATTTTAACCTTACCTTCTTCATCTCAACGATTGCAGTTTGGTGTTGAACACCTCAGAGAATCATTAAAGGATTATAAACTTTTGGAAGGAACAATCAATACCCCATATCTGCCGAAAGGGGGGAGGAAGCTGATTGTTTTGGAGGGGAGGGACTCTCTTGTATTGACAAGTCTTGCAGAGGAATATGGCTTAAATGTTCCTCAAGAGATCGAGAAAGAAGGTTTTTATATTGCTACCCAAAAAGATGTTACACTTGTGTATGGAGAGGATCCCTCTGGTGCGCTATATGGATGTTACCGTTTGGCCGATGAGTTGAAAGAGGGTGAAGCTTTTCCGAAAGAAATCGTGGATGCGCCCGAAATGGTTTTGAGAGGTGCTTGCGTTGGTCTGCAAAAACCTTATTTACTGCCGGGAAGAGGTGTATATGAATATCCTTATACTCCTGAAAATTTCCCGTGGTTTTATGATAAAGATCTTTGGATCAGGTATTTGAATATGTTGGTGGAATATCGCATGAATACGTTGTATTTGTGGAACGGCCATCCTTTTGCCTCCCTGGTAAAGTTGGAGGATTATCCTTTTGCGGTGGAAGTCGATGAAGAGACCTTTAAGAAAAACGAAGAGATGTTTGCTTTTCTTACGAAAGAAGCCGGTAAAAGAGGGATATGGGTGATCCAGATGTTTTACAATATCATTGTCTCGAAACCTTTTGCGGAACATTACGGTATAAAAACGCAGGATAGGAATCGGCCAATTACGCCTTTATTATCGGATTATACGTGCAAATCAATAAGCGCCTTTATTCGGAAATATCCAAATGTAGGATTGCTTGTTTGCCTTGGAGAGGCGATGGCGACTTATGAAGATGACGTCAAGTGGTTTACGGAAACCATTATTCCCGGTGTTAAAGACGGATTAAAGGCTCTGGGACGGACGGATGAGCCGCCCATCATTCTCCGAGCCCACGATACCGACTGCAAGATGGTGATGGAGAAAGCGCTCCCCCTATATAAGAATTTGTACACCATGCACAAATATAATGGTGAATCGTTGACGACGTACGAACCGCGGGGACCATGGTCGCAGATCCATCGGGAATTGAGTTCGTTGGGTTCGGTGCATATCGATAATGTTCATATTCTTGCTAATCTTGAACCATTTCGTTATGGTTCTCCCGATTTCATCCAGAAAAGCGTTCAGGCCATGCATCGCGTGCATGGCGCAAATGGCCTACATTTATATCCTCAGGCATCGTATTGGGACTGGCCCTACACGGCCGATAAGCTGCCTGAAGGAGAACGGCTTTTGCAGATCAACAGGGATTGGATATGGTACAAGAGCTGGGGGCGTTATGCATGGAAAGCCGATCGTCCGCGACACGAAGAAGAGGTGTATTGGTCAGATCAGTTGGGTAATTTTTACGGTTGCGGGAAAGCGGGCAGAGATATCCTTGAAGCCTATGAACAGGCCGGTGAGATCTCTCCTAAATTGACCCGTCGTTTCGCTATTACCGAGGGAAACCGCCAGACATTTCTCTTGGGAATGTTCATGAGCCAGTTGGTTAATCCGTATAAATATAAAATCTATCCCGGCTTTTATGAGTCGTGTGGTCCTGAAGGGGAAAAACTGATCGAATATGTGGAGAAGAAATGGAAAAACGAAAAGCATATTGGTGAATTACCCTTGGATGTTGTTGTTCAGGCGAAGGATCATGCCAATAAAGCCGTTGCTGCTATTGAGAAAGCGGCCAAAAAGGTAAAGAAAAACAAAGATGAATTTTTGCGATTGAAAAACGATATATACTGTTATCGGGAATTTGCCTATTTTTTTGGTGCGAAAGTAAAGGCAGCGGAACGTGTGCTTGATTATCAATACAGCAATAACATTGATGATCTGGAAGCAGCTATTCCCTTTATGGAAGAGAGTTTGAAACATTACAGGAAATTGGTTTCGTTAACCAAAGATACCTATCTGTATGCCAACAGCATGCAAACGGCTCAAAGGCGAATCCCGATTGGCGGTGATGACGGCAAATATAAAACCTGGGAGGAACTTCTTCCACTTTACGAGCAGGAATTCAGAAATTTTAAAAAAAATCTCCGGATGCTAAAAACAGGCGGAAGCGAAAAGAGAGTTGAAACAATTTCCCCATTCGTTCCTGCCGAAGTAATCTTGATGACACCCAAAGCAGAATGGATGCCTTTGGTGAAAGGTCGACATGTGATTCCTGGAATAGACTCACAATTAAAAGGAATTGCTCCAGAGCTGAAAAACATGAAGGTGTTGAAGCTCGAAGCCGAATTTCAAAAAAAGAAAGGAACAGTGATCGAATTTGACACGCGCGATTCGGTAAAACTGTTGGTAGGCTATTTCCGTACGGATCAAAAGGGGTATGCAATGGCGCCTGTATTGGAAACGAATGCTTCGGCTAATCAATATGGTCAAGCCGAACCTGTGTTGATGAACGCGTTGGCGATCGAAAACCAACCGGCAGTAAATATTCATGCCTATTCTTTTCCTGCCGGAAGGCATACGGTCTCACTCGGCAAAGGAATATGTTTGATATTGGGTTTCACGCAATCCGACATCGAATTCCGTAATGTGGGATTGATGGATGATGATTTTACAGCATCCGTCGATTGGTTGTTTTATTAATTAAGGAGGTTATTTTTATTTTTATCATAAACTATGAGGAAAGTGTTGGACTTCGGTAAATTAGTTCTATTGGGATGTTTTCTTCTTTTCCTATCCTGTAAGTCGACGTCTGAACGTACGCCTTCAATTTTGGAGGTTGTTGACAAACGATCTTTTATCCCAAAGGAAGAAATCATTACATTTTGCAGTGAATATCAAATAGATCCTCATTCGGTTTACTGGTGGAAAAATCATTGGGTTATTTATGTCGACGCAAGTGAGATCAGTAACCTAAAAGAAAAAATTAAAGAACGGTATCCCAATAGCAACATAAATCTTTACGAAAAGCCCTTTTATCGTTTCAGCAGAGATGAGCATTGCAACGATAAACGGATGCGAAGCTGTGAACATGTGATTATGACGGCAAATTTGGTAGAAGATGAAGCGATGCAGCAAGCATATATGGAATACCACCGAACACAATTCGAAAAATGGCCTGAAGTTTCGAAAGGGTTTTGCAATGCCGATTTTCAGCAGGTTCTTGTTTTTCGCAATGGAAGACAACTTATGCTCGTCATCAGTATTCCCAAAGGAAAAAGTTTGGAAGAATTAAATCCGAAAACGGTTGAGCATAATCCACGTGTGAAGGAGTGGAATGCGATTATGAGTAACTATCAGGAAGGGTTAGCAGATGCTCCTAACGATAGCACATGGATCACCTTTGAAAAAATAACAGAGGAAATAATATAAGGCAGGAGGTATGAAGCAGACCAATTATCAACTTTTCGATTTTTTGGATTTTGATGTTAACTTAGATGGAGGAGAACGCCTTTGGAAAGCATGTTTGCCTACGGATATTAGGGAGGTAGATGGGGATATTTTTCTTACCATTCCTTTTCAAAAGCAGTGCAATTCAAACGAAATAAAGCCTGATTTTTCTGAGCCGAGAAAAAATTATACCCTTAGAATACGGGCATTGGGATCAACGATTTTACGTATATCCTTAGGAATTGATCGTCCTTACATGGAAGATTCCGAGATGCTACTTTTGAGCTCTGATCTAAAGAAAAAGCCTTTGTCCTATCGGGAAGACGAAGAAACGTGGACGATCCAGGATAAAAAAGGGAGTACAAGAGCAAAAGTGCTTTTTCCCAAACCACAGATCGAGTGGTGGAGTGATTTGCAGCCGGCGCCGGATGAGACTGTTTTCTTGAGTTTTTTCCCCCATGGGAAGAAAGCGATTTCTCTTTCGGCTTATGACATGTTTTCGCCTGCGCGTCACGATGCCTTTGCTCTGGCTTTTGTTGAAAAGAACGGCCGTGCAGACCGGGTTACTTTTTCATTGGAAGCCAAACCCGACGAATGTTTTTTTGGTACAGGAGAGCGTTTTGCCAAGATGGACCTTGCAGGGAAGACTTTCCAGATGCGTAATCAGGATGCGCAGGGTGTAAATAACCGGAGAGCCTACAAAAACGTACCGTTTTATCTTTCTTCCGAGATTTACGGTTTGTTTCTTCATACGTGTTCGTTTGCCAAATTTTCGCTTGCCGATCATTCCACACGTTCAGTTCAGATAATGGCAGAAGAGCCCTTTATCGATTTCTTTTTAATCGGTGGCGACACGTTGGAAGAGGTTTTGTTCGGCTATCGTCAGTTGACGGGATTTCCGCCCATGCCTCCACTTTGGAGTTTCGGAATATGGATGAGCCGCATGACCTATTTTTCGGCAGAAGAGGTAAACGAAATTTGCGAGAGGTTGCGCAAGGAAGATTATCCGTGTGATGTTATTCATTTGGATACGGGTTGGTTTGAAACCGATTGGCTTTGCGAATGGAAATTCAACGAGAAGCGTTTCCCTGAACCCGAAAAATTTATTCGACATCTGAGGGGAAAAGGGTTTCGCGTTAGTCTATGGCAATTACCGTATATTTCCTACGATGCCGCTCAGTACTGTGAAGCGGAGGAACACCATTACATTGGCAAAGGGGTTCGCAAGCTTTCGGGTGCGTCGAATTTCAGTGTGCAGGATTTTGCGGGAACGATTGATTTTACATACGATAAAGCCGTTGAATGGTATAAAGACCTGTTGCGAAACTTGCTAAAAATGGGTGCGAGTTGCATTAAAGCCGATTTTGGTGAAGATATTCATTTGGATGCGGAATATCAGGGCATGCCGGCCGAAAAATTGCAGAACATCTATCCCCTTTTGTATCAGAAAGCCGTATATGAAGTAACGAAAGAAGTTACAGGTGAAGGGATTATCTGGGCTCGAGCAGGGTGGGCGGGTTGTCAGCGATATCCGGTTCACTGGGGAGGCGATGCTGCTTGTTCGTGGCACGGTATGGCCGGTTCACTGAAAGGGGGATTACATTTGGGCTTGTCGGGTTTCGGTTTTTGGAGTCACGATATCCCTGGATTCCATGGTGTGCCCAATTTTATGAACTCCGTCATACCGGACGATCTTTATGTTCGATGGACACAGTTTGGCGTTTTTACTTCGCACATGCGCTATCACGGTACACATAAGCGCGAACCGTGGGAATATCCCTATATTTCGGAGATTATCCGGGAATGGTGGAAATTGCGGTATCGGTTAATCCCCTATATCGTTCAGCAAAGCGAGAAGACAACCCGTACTGGATTTCCTGTGCTAAGGGCGTTGGTTTTACATCATCCCGATGACAGAACGTGTCGTCACATCGATGATCAATATTATTTCGGCGACCATATGATGGTGGCACCGGTGATGAATTCGTCAGGTAGACGCGATATCTATTTGCCCGAAGGGAAATGGGTTCACTTTTTCACCCGAGAAATTTTGGAAGGGCCGCGTTGGCTGAAGGATGTGACCGTTCCTTTGGAAGAGATGCCTGTATATGTAAAATATGGAGCTACCATTCCGATGTATCTCGAGGACGTGAGTTGTACGGATGAAATGGATATGGAGAAAGTTGTCGAAGTTATTTTTGATTAAATAATGAGAAGTATGCAAACTTGGAAATTGAATTTTGAAGAGACGAAGCAACATTATCTGGACTGGTGGGACCACAAAGGGATTGTTTTGTCAATGTGGGAACACATTCCGAAGGATGGCGATCCTTATGAAAATGTTCCACCGCCACCCCCCTGCAAAGATTGGAATCAGTTTTGGTTTGATCCCGAATGGAGATCGGATTACCTGCATTATACCATGTCGAGAAATTCCTATCTTGCCGATATCCTTCCCATTGCCAACACACAATTGGGACCGGGTTCTCTTGCCTCCATTCTCGGAGCTGAATTGGAGGCACGTGAGGATACTATCTGGATAAGGGAAAAACCCGATTTTGACGGTCGGATTGTTTTCGACGAAAACAACAAATGGTGGAAACTACACAAAGATCTGTTGAATGCATGTAAAGCGAAATCGCAGGGCAAATATTTGGTTGGCTGTCCCGATTTAGTGGAAGGATTGGATGTGCTGGCCAGTCTTAAAGGATCGGACAATGTCCTTATGGATTTGGTGATGAATCCCGAAGAAACCCTGCGCCAATTGCAGGATATCAATACGGTTTATTTTAGGGTTTTCGATGAGATTTACGATATCATCAACGTGGATGGGGAAATGGGATTCTGTTATTTTTCTTTGTGGGCACCGGGAAAAGTGACAAAATTACAGGCAGATTTGTCTATTATGATTTCTGAAGAAGACTACCGTACTTTTTGTCAGCCGTTTTTACGTGAACAATGCAACAACATAGACTATACTCTCTATCATTTGGATGGGATGGATGCTATTCGTCATTTGGGTGCTGTTTTGGAAATCGAAAACCTCAAGGCCGTTCAATGGACTCCGGGTTATGGTCAGCCTCAGGGAGGAAACCCTCAATGGTATGATTTGTATAAGCGGATTCTTGCGAGTGGGAAATCTGTAATGATCAACTGGGTAACATTGGACGAGATAGCGCCTCTGATCGATAATATTGGGAATCAGGGATTACATATTAACGTCGATTTTAAATCGGAAAAAGACATAGAAAAAGCATTAAAAATTGTGGAGCGGTACCGATGATTTTATACACGAAAAAATAGTTGGATGAAACAAAATAAAGCCGGATGGAAGACTTGATTCACTTATCTATTGCGGATGTTGTCGTTATTTTTGTTTATGTGAGTATTCTGATAGGCATTGCCTGTTGGGCTGGTTTCGCCAAAAAAAACAAGAGTGATGATCTTTTCCTTGCCAATAAATCGCTTGGGTGGTTTGCAATTGGACTTACGATGTGGGGGACTAACGTCGGTCCTTCCATGCTGATTGCTAATGCCAGCAGCGGCTATGAAAGTGGTATTGTGGCAGGAAATTTTTCTTGGTATGCTTTCCCTTTTATTTTGATGCTGGCTTTTGTTTTTGCGCCTCGGTATTTGGGTGCAAAAGTAACCACACTTCCTGAATATATGGGAAAGCGTTTTGGTGAAACCACGCAACGATACATTGCCTGGTATTCTATTCTGACGATTTTGATATCGTGGTTGGGATTAACCTTGTTTTCCGGTGGAATTTTCATGGCTCAGCTTTTGGATTTTCCTTTGTGGGGCTGCATCGTTATTCTGGTTACGATTTCGGCATTTTTTGTCTTGATTGGAGGTTTAAAGACGATAGCCTATACCAATGTCTTTCAAATGCTTTTATTGATCGGCGTATCGATTTTACTGGTGGTGATGTCGGTCCATAGGGTAGGAGGGATAGGGAAAGTGCTTGAGGCAACACCTTCTTCTTATTGGAAATTGTTTCAACCCTTGAGCGATAAGGATTTTCCTTGGTTGGCTATTCTTTTGGGATATCCTGTTATGGGTATTTGGTTTTGGTGTACCGATCAATCAATGGTACAGTCGGTATTGGGCGCAAAGAGTTTGGAAGAAGGACAGAAAGGGGCAAATTTTACGGCATGGTTAAAACTGATCGATATTCCTCTTTTCATTTTTCCTGGCATATTGGCATATCTTCTTCTTCCCGGTTTGACAAATTCGACCGATGCTTATCTAAAATTGGTAAAAACAGTTTTTCCTTCCGGACTATTGGGTTTGGTAGTTATTGTGATGATGGCGGCTCTGATCAGTACCATTAGCTCGGCTCTTAATTCGTTGAGTACGGTTTTTACGATGGATATTTACGTTAAACGTTATAAACCTGAGGCTGACAGAAAGGAAATTAAAAAAACAGGACGGTTGGTGGTTTTGGCAGGCACTTTTCTCTCTATTTTTCTGGCCATTGGAATATCTTTTATTCAAGGGTTGAGTTTTTTCAATATTTTTCAATCGGTTTTAGGATTTATAGCGCCGCCTATGTCGGTAGCTTTCTTGTTTGCCGTATTGTGGAGAAAGACGTCGCGCAAAGCCATAAATCTAGTACTTTCATTGGGGACGGTTTTTAGCTTGGGTATCGGTATTCTGTACTACACTAATCTTATTTTTAATGGTGTCCATTTTTTATATGTCTCTTTCCTTATCTTTGTTTTGTTGTCGGTTTTTGTGTGGCTGTTTTCTTTAATTAGCAAGGAATCAGATGAGTCTGTTTCGATACCGAGTTACAAACCGGTAAAAGTGAATAAGTCGGTAAAAATTTCCTGGAGTGTTTTAATTGTTGTGATGATCGGGATGTATGTCCTATTTAATTGAGTTGAATAATTAAATGAAATCGGAATTATTGAATAAATTGTTTGAATGTGTGGAATTCGGGAAAATCAATCTTGAATCGCCTTATCCACCTCAAATGAAAGGATTGCCCGGTGCAGATGAAATTACCCGGCAGGCTCTTGAATCAGGAATAACGCCTGATGAGATATTAAATGAAGCCCTTATTGCAGCGATGGATAAAGTGGGGCAAAAATTTTCCGAAAAAAAGATTTTTGTTCCTCAAATGTTATTGTCGGCAAAAGCAATGAATGTATCAATGGAACATTTAAAACCTTATTTTGCAGATGGTTCCGTAAAACGCAAGGGCGTTTTTATTTTGGGAACAGTTTTTGGCGATTTGCATGATATCGGCAAAAATCTAGTGGGAATGATGATCGAAGGAGCAGGTTGGGAAGTAATTGATCTAGGGGTTGACGTAAAAATCGATACGTTTGTAAACAAGGTAAAAGAGTATCCCGGCTCTCCTGTAGGCATTTCCGCATTGCTCAGCACAACCATGATCAATATCAAGCCTGTTATTGAAGCTATCAAAACGGTTTCTCCGAAAACGAAAGTCATCGTTGGAGGTGCACCTCTTTCTGCAGAGTTCGCTGCATCGATCGGTGCAGACGCATATGGGAAAAATCCCCTGGAAGGAATAAAATGGTTGGAATCAACATATCGTTCATAATATGTGAAAAGGAAAACAGAAAATGAAAAAATGTTTGGCTTTACCCTTTATCACTCATCCCGGAATTGAATTGATCGGGAAGACGGTTCAAGATGCTGTTTCGGATGGAAAAATTCAGTATGAAGCGATGAAGGCAGTGTCGGATGAATTTGACACCATGGGCTGCACAGCTATTATGGATTTAACGGTAGAAGCAGAAGCTTTTGGTGCAGAAATCAGTATGCCGGAAGATGAGATACCTACTGTTAAGGGCAGATTGTTGAAAAGTGCAGCTGATGTAGAAAAGTTGTCTGTTCCCGATTTAGGACAAGGGCGTTTGAAGGAATTTTTAAAAGCCAATAAATTGGCTGTAGAAAATATTACGGCTAAACCGGTGTTTTCGGGATGTATAGGTCCTTTTTCCCTTGCGGGTAGATTGTACGGTATGTCGGAAATTATGATTTCAATGTACACTGAACCCGAAACGGTTCTACTGTTACTGTTGAAGTGTACGGAATTTTTAATCCGATATTGTATGGAGTTGAAAAAAACGGGCACGGTTGGAGTCATTATGGCTGAACCTGCTGCCGGCTTGTTATCTAATGAAGATTGTATGGTTTATTCGTCGGATTTCGTGAAAAAGATTGTTAATACTGTTCAGGATGATAATTTTACTGTTATTCTGCATAATTGTGGCAATATGGGTCAGTGTACTTATGCTATGATTGCAAGTGGGGCAAATGCTTTGCATTTCGGCAATACTGTAGATATAGTAGAGGTGTTGCAAGATTGCCCTTCCGATAAAATTGTGATGGGAAATATAGACCCGGTTCGTGTTTTCAAACAATCCGATCCGAATACCGTGCGTGAAGTTACTGCCGATTTGCTGGAACGGACAAGAAATTATGCCAATTTTGTAATTTCAAGTGGTTGCGATATTCCTCCTCGTACGCCTCTTGAAAATATTCGCGCTTTTTTTGAAGTTGTGAAAAAATATAATGATAAAAATTATGGGGCAGAGTAGATGATCGGTTCATTCCAATATTTTCGGTTTTCTTTCCGTGAAGTAGCCCCAACGATGAATGAGGTTCTCAAGTATGTTCAATCGACAGGATTGGACAAGGAACATCCCGCGGTAGTTTTTACAGAAAACGTTCTTAAGAAATTAGATAATTTGCAAGGTATTTGTGGAGGGTATGTCATAAAAAAAAATGAACCGGTATTGCCGACAGAAGGAGTAATAAAAATTGATGATTTTACCTTACATGTCGGTAAGCAAATTTCAAAATGTTTGGAAGAGGCTTCATATATAGCGCTTTTTCTTTGTACGGCAGGTCCCGATTTTTCTAATATAACCCGGAAATTGAATCATGAAGGTAGTTGGATGGAGTCATACCTTGTGGATGCAATTGGTTCGTTGACAGTAGAAAAGGCGATGAATATCATCTGGCACAATCTCGCGGAATCGATGGATAAAGAAGGATTGAAAATAAGCAATCGTTATAGTCCGGGTTACTGTAATTGGGATGTATCGGATCAGAAGATATTGTTTTCATTGATAGGGGATAATCCGACGCGTGTAACTCTTAGCGAAACGTGTCTGATGTTACCGGTAAAATCGGTGAGTGGCATTATCGGAATTGGTGAAAATCTGAGAAGATATAAATACGGATGTGAAATGTGTAATAATCAAACGTGCATTTATAGAAAAATAATTCATGAATAAAGGAAAAATACATTTAAGAGTAATATTTGTTATTTGGTTTTCTGCGATTTGTGGTTTTTTGTCTGCACAAGCCACGGTTCCGCAATCCAAAATGGAAGAGATCTACGAAGAAATCAAAACACCTTACAAATATGGTTTGGTCGTTGCTCCGACCACCAATAATTATAAGGTGGATTGCCCATCGGTATTTCGTCAAGGCGATAAATGGTATATGACTTATCTGCTTTATGACGGCAAATCGGGGAAAGACGGAAGAGGATATGAAACATGGTTGGCCGAGAGCGATGATTTGCTGCAATGGAAAACCTTGGGAAAAGTTCTTTCTTTTCGTGAAGAAGGTTGGGATAAAAATCAACGGGGTGGTTTTGTTGCACTGGAAGAAAATACCTGGGGAGGCAGTTATACCCTCAACACCTTTAAGAATAAATATTGGATGACATACATTGGTGGTAACAAACCGGGCTACGAATCTACGCCTTTGAAAATCGGATTGGCTTTTACTGAAAAGGACCCTTCCCAACCTCATGAATGGGAAAGTTTGAATAAACCGATCCTTTCGCCGGACGATAAGGATGCGCAATGGTTTGAGAAGATTACCCAGTATAAGAGCAGCGTGTTTTGGGATAGGAGCAAAACATTGGGTAAGCCTTTTGTCATGTTTTATAATGCGGCGGGGATTCATCCGGAAACAAAAGTAAAGGCTGAGAGAATAGGTATCGCTTTGTCGGATGATATGGTGCATTGGAAGCGATATGAGCATAATCCTGTTTTTTCTCACGAAGAGGGAATCACAGGCGATGCCCATATCCAGAAAATCGACGATGTATATGTGATGTTCTATTTTGGAGCTTTTCACTCATCGAGAAGATATAAAGCGTTTAACACTTTTGCCTGTTCTTATGATTTGGTTAACTGGACCGATTGGAACGGCGACGATCTTATCGTTCCCTCCAAAGATTACGATAATTTGTTTGCTCACAAATCGTCTGTCATAAAACATGATGGGATAGTTTATCATTTTTATTGTGCAGTGAATGAGCATGACCAACGTGGTATTGCCTTGGCTGTTTCCAAATCTATGGGAAGATCGAAGGTTCGTTTTCCCGAACCGGATCAAAAAGGCAAGCGTGAAATTATTTCGCTGAACAACGATTGGTACACAGTTGCTTCAAGTGAAAATAGCAATGAGTACGACACCTTTGTCGTTGATGATAATTGGGAAAAAGTAAATATTCCCCACAATTGGGATGATTATTCAGGCTACCGGCAACTGACACATGGCAACAAGCATGGAAATGCGTGGTACAAAAAAACCTTCTTTTTACCCGATTACGATGTCAACAAGCGTTTTTTTGTCCGATTCGATGGCGTAGGAACTTATGCGACCGTTTTTATAAACGGCAAGAATTTGGGCCGACATCTTGGTGGAAGAACAACTTTTACCATTGACGTGACAGATGCCATAAAAAGAGGAACAGAAAACGTGATTACCGTCAAGGCTGAACATCCTTCTTTTATTACCGACATGCCTTGGGTTTGTGGTGGCTGCTCGTCTGAATGGGGCTTTTCGGAAGGGTCTCAGCCGTTTGGAATATTTCGACCCGTGACACTGGAAATCACAGACAACATTCGAATAGAACCCTTTGGCGTTCATATTTGGAATACCGATACTTCCTACTTGCATATTGAAACCGAGATTAAAAATTACAGTACTACACCCGAAACTTTCGAATTGGTGAGTAAGCTAAACGATGATAATGGTATTGCCGTTTTTCGGCTTTCCGATACCATCACGCTTCAACCGGGAGAAATTACGATAGTAAAGCAAATTAGTCCGGAGATCAAACATCCGCATTTGTGGTCGAGTGACAATCCTTATCTCTATCAGTTGGCAACTCTTATAAAAAGAGACGGTAAAACAACCGATGAGCTCACTACTCCTTGTGGGGTTCGAACAGTCAGTTGGCCTCTTCACAGAAAAGATAATGATCCAACGTTTAGACTTAATGGGGAAAAGGTGTTTTTAAACGGGATTTGCGAATACGAACATCTGTTTGGCCAATCGCATGCTTTTTCAGAAGAACAGATTCTCTCGCGTGTGAGACAGATAAAAGATGCAGGATTCAATGCTTTCAGAGATGCGCATCAACCTCACAATTTGCTTTATCAGCACTATTGGGATAAAACCGGTATTTTGTGGTGGCCACAATTTTCCGCTCATATTTGGTACGATACTCCGGAATTCAGAAATAATTTTAAAAAATTGCTTTGTCAATGGGTCAAAGAAAGGCGCAATTCTCCTTCCGTTATCATGTGGGGATTACAGAACGAAAGTGTTTTACCCAAAGAATTTGCCGAAGAATGTGTTGAAATTATTCGAGAGATGGATCCTACGGCTTGTGATCAGCGAATCATAACCACCTGTAATGGTGGAGAGGGAACAGATTGGAATGTACCTCAGAATTGGTCTGGGACCTATGGTGGCGACCCCGACAAGTATGCTGATGAGCTTAAGAAACAGTTGTTGAATGGCGAATACGGAGCTTGGCGTTCCATTGATTTGCATTCAGAAGGTGATTTTGCCCCACAGGGCATATGGAGCGAAGAAAAGATGTGTTTGCTGCTGGAAAAAAAGATTCGTTTGGCTGAATCGGTAAAAGATAGTTGTTGTGGACATTTTTTATGGCTTTTTAATTCGCATGACAATCCCGGAAGAAAACAACCTGATGAAGGGTATCGCATTATTGATAAAATAGGTCCTGTCAATTATAAAGGTCTGTTAACCTCTTGGGGGGAACCGGTAGATGCTTATTATATGTACAGGGCAAATTACGTGTCATCTAAAAAAGATCCGATGGTGTATATTGCATCTCATACATGGCCTGATCGTTGGGAGACTCCAGGCATGAAAAGCGGGATCAGGGTTTATTCAAATTGCGATGAAGTGGAATTGTTTAACGATGTGCAATCGGAATCGCTGGGGAGATTGGGAAAAGGGCCGATCGGCACTCATTTCGAGTGGAATAATGTAAACATTAAATATAATGTGCTTCATGTTGTAGGATATGTGGATGGAAAACCTGTGGCGGAAGATTGTATCGTATTGGATCATTTACCAAGATCCCCTAATTTCGATCGGTTTTATCAGGATTTGAAACCTTTGTTGATGTCTCATGAAGAGTATCAGTATATCTATCGGGTAAATTGTGGTGGAGATCTGTATGTAGATCATTATGGACAAAGATGGGAAGCCGACAGAGCAAAAAAAGAAGGTCTTATTTGGGGGTCTATTTCATGGACTGACGATTATGAAGAAATCATTCCTTATCAAGCTAGTCAGCGTTATACTAACACTCCAATAAAAGGAACGAAAGATTGGGATTTATTTGGTACTTTCCGCTACGGAAGGCATAAGTTGAGCTACGAATTTCCATTGCCCGACGGAGAATATCGAGTAGAGCTTTATTTTGTGGAACCCTGGTATGGAACGGGCGGAAACGTCGATTGTGAAGGATATCGAATTTTTGATGTTGCTATCAACGATTCGGTTTATATCGATGATCTGGATATCTGGGCTGAAGCAGGACATAATGTTGCATTCAAACAGGTTATACTGGCCAAAGTCGAAGGAGGATCGATGAAAATATCGTTTCCCGAAGTCAAAGCAGGGCAGGCTGTGATTTCGGCTATAGCCATCGGTACCAAAAATAACGATATTCAACCTCAGATTCCAACCTCTTCGATTGACTGGTCATGGAAAAATATAGAAAAGGTGGTCAAAACACCTTTGGAAGTTTTGCCTGAAGGAAAAGAGACACGGCCTACCACAATCTATCGGGCAGAACAAGCCAAAGTAAATGGTCGTTACAAAGAAAAAATAGTTAAGGATCAAACATTTATTGTCTTTCTGGATAACGAACAGGGAAGCATTGAATGGGATATTTCGGTAGGTGTTGCCAATAAATATGTACTGAGATTTGATTTTATGAATATAAATGATCATCCAATTGACATAAAAATCAAAATTACAGATTCAGATGGTATCGTACATAAGGAGGATACTATTACTTTTCCTGTAGCCAACGAAAAAAGAAGAACGTTGAGTACAGACACCGGTGGATACATCAATGCGGGACATTATAAGGTGCAACTTTCGTCAGAGAATATGAATGGTTTATGGTTGGGTGATTTAACGGTTCAATGAATAACAGAAAAATTAAATTTGAGAAAGATGATAACATGGATAACGGCTTATTTATTTAAATTAGGGGAGATGAAAAGATGGTATTTTGTTGTGTTTTTTTCTGCTATTTTTTTTAAAATGGCGGGACAGAACAACGTGTGGGAAAATCAGCATGTTTTTCAGATTAATCAAGAACCGGCGCGTTCATCTTTCATTCCTTTTTGTGATATTGAGAATGATCGAGTCCTTTCTTTGGATGGGATATGGAAATTCAATTGGGTTGCGACTCCCGAAAATTGCCCTGTCGATTTTTATAAAACCGATTTCGACGATTCGCAGTGGGTTGATTTTCTCGTTCCGGCAAATTGGGAAGTCAATGGCTTTGGAACCCCCATCTATGTTAGTGCGGGATACCCATTTAAAATACAACCTCCGCTAGTAACGGTAGAACCCAGGTATACCTATACAACGTTTAAAGAGAGAAATCCCGTGGGGTCTTATCGTCGATCTTTTGTACTTCCAAAAGCATGGGATCATAAAGAGGTTTTTATTTACTTCGAAGGGGTTCAAAGTGCATTTCATGTATGGGTAAACAATCAAGAGGTTGGATACGGTCAGGGAAGTATGAAACCATCTGAATTCAGGATAACACCTTATTTGAAGGAGGGAGAAAATCAAATTGCCGTGAAAGTGTATAAATTTTCTGATGGCAGTTATCTCGAGGATCAGGATATGTGGCGTTTCGGGGGTATTCCCCGATCTATTTATTTGTATGCCACAGAGGACATTCGCATTCGGGATTATGCCGTACGCACGATTTTGGACGAGAAGTATGAAGATGCTGTTTTGCAGATCGATCCCAAAATTGCTGTTTACGGAATGCAGGAAGGGAAAGGTTATACTGTACAGGCTCAGTTATATGATGAGAACGGAAATCCCATGTTTACTGAAAATCTCAAGCAGGAGGTTGAACCGATACTAAATCTCAATTATCGGGCTTCTATTATGAATGATCGTTATCCACAAAGAGGGAAACGCAAATTTGCTTGGTTGGAGGCTAAGGTGAGGAATCCTAAGAAATGGACAGCAGAAACGCCATATTTATATACGTTACGGTTGACGCTGAATGATTCTACGGGAAAAATAGTCGAACAGATTTCATCTAAAATCGGTTTTAGAAGTATCGAAATAAAAAATGGATCGTTTTTGGTTAACGGAAAACCGGTGCGATTCAGGGGAGTAAACCGGCATGAGCATGATCCTTATACAGCAAAGGTCATGACAGAGGAACGCATGGTTCAGGATATTGTTTTGATGAAGCAGGCAAATATCAATGCCGTTCGTACGTCGCATTACCCGAATGTTGCCCGCTGGTATGAACTTTGCAACGAATATGGTCTTTACGTGATGGATGAGGCAAATATCGAAACTCACGGCGTGCGAGGAATGTTGGCCAGTGATCCTGAATGGACATCGGCATTCATGGATCGAGCAATTTGTATGGCCATCCGCGATAAGAATCATCCTTCGGTAATTTGCTGGTCGATGGGAAACGAGTCGGGTTACGGATTTAATTTTGCAGCTATATCGGCATGGCTTAAGGATTATGACCCTACCCGCCCCGTTCATTATGAAGGGGCACAGGATAGTATCAGGGATCCTGAAACAGTAGATATCATCAGCAGGTTTTATCCTCGGGTACAAAAAGAATATCTTAATCCCAATATTTCTGAAGAAGAGGATAAAGAAAGACCCGAAAATGCCCGATGGGTGCGATTGCTTGATATTGCGATGAGAACAAATGACGATCGTCCTGTTTTAACCAGCGAATACGCACATTGCATGGGGAATGCACTTGGAAATTTAAAAGAATATTGGGATGAAATTTATAGTCATCCTCGCATGTTGGGCGGTTTTATTTGGGATTGGTCCGATCAAGGGATTTATCTCGAGGCGCCAAACGGGAAAACAAAAGTAGCCTATGGTGGTGATTTTGGCGATGTGCCAAATTCGAAAAATTTTTGTCTCAATGGCATCTTATTTTCCAACAGAGAACTATCGCCTAAATATTGGGAAGTAAAAAAAGTCTACCAGCCCATTTTTATCGAAATGAAAGATGAGGCTGCCTTGAGGTTGAAAATCACCAATTGCCATCATCATATTGATCTGTCATGCTACAAGATGCTTTGGGATATTGTCGTTGAAGGTGAAAAAACAGAAAGTGGCGAAATAGCGGTTCCTTCCATTTTGCCGGGTGAAGCAGCGTATTTGGATATTCGGCCCAAGAAAGTACTTCCTCAAAAAGGCGATATTCGGCTCACAGTGCGTTTTGTCTTAAAAAAAGCTGAGAAATGGGCAAAGGCCGGATTTGAAGTGGCCAATGAACAGTTTTGTCTGAGAAATGGTCTTTTAGATCGAGAAAAAAAGATAAAATCCGACACAAAAAATGATCTTACGACATGGGTCGATGATGAGATTTTATCAATAGAAGGTAAGGATTTTTCTCTCAAATGGAATTTGATGACCGGAAATGCAGTATCGTTAATCTATCATGATAGGGAAATATTTGCCTTTCCGGCAGGTTTGCCTTCGCAATTTTTCTTGCAGGCATTTCGTGCGCCAACCGATAACGATAGGGGATTTGGGAATTGGCTTGCTGATGATTGGGAAAAGCATGGCATGGCTCATCCTGAAAGAACAAAAAAATGGATAGAATGGGGGAGAAATCCTGACGCGTCTGTGTGGATTCGTGTTGTTACGGGAAATAGGTATGCAAAAGGGAGTATCGAAAACAATGCTTGCTATACTGTTTTTGGTGACGGCAGCATTGATGCCGATTTTGAATTTGTCCCTGAAGGTGAATTACCCGAATTGCCACGGTTGGGCATTGTTATAATATTGGACAAATGGTTGGAATATTTTTCGTGGTATGGACGAGGTCCTCACGAGAATTATCCCGATAGAAAAACTTCAGCTTCTATCGGCTTGTGGAATTCTACTGTTTCTGAACAGTTGGTAAATTATCCTTTTCCTCAAGAAAGTGGAAACAAGGAAGAGGTTCAGGTACTTACGCTTACCGATCGTAATGGGAAAGGTATTCGTATAGAAGCCCTCGATAAACCTTTTTGCGTTTCGGCGTTGCACTATACGGCGACCGATTTGGCAACAACCTCTCATAATTGCGATCTCGAACCTCGTTCGGAAACGATTCTATCGATAGATGTCCAACAATTGGGATTGGGAAATAGCAGTTGTGGTCCGGGCGTTTTGAAATGCTACTCTATAGAAAAGAAAAAGCATACGCTGCATTTCAGAATGTCACCCGTTACCCGTCCTTTGTTGCCCGGTATGTTATAGTTCGATCTGTAGTAGCAGGGGGGATCGGGTACAAATTTGTGCGTGGAGCGTCTTTATAAGTTACGAAAGGAGCAATGATGAAACAAGAAAAAATGAGATATAAAAGCTTATGCATGCTTTTGGCTGCTGTTATTTTTGGTGCGAAAGCACAACAAGAGGCAACACCTACGACCATTACCCATTATCTTTCGGGTAAAGGTGCTGAAGATGCTGTATATTGGGATTTTTATTGTACTGAAGGACTGAATGCCGGTAAATGGACAAAAATTAAAGTACCGTCTTGCTGGGAAACACAAGGATTCGGACAATTTCAGTATGGTATTGAATTTTACGGAAAGCCTTTTCCGGAAGGCATAGCCAAAGAAGAGGGAAGATATAAATATGAATTTGATGTGCCTCAGGTATGGAGAAATCATGCTGTTCATCTGGTATTTGAAGGATCCATGACAGATACCGAGGTTAAGGTGAACGGCTTGAAAGCGGGTGAAAAACATCAGGGAGGATTTTATCGGTTTTCTTACGATGTTACGGATCTTTTGAAATTTGGGAAGAAGAATCTGTTGGAAGTTACGGTGAAAAAAGAATCAGAGAATGCAAGTGTCAATTTGGCTGAACGTCGGGCAGATTATTGGAACTTTGGCGGAATTTTCCGTCCGGTGTTTCTTGAAATTAAACCGGTAATTCATATCGACAGGGTTGCTATTGATGCCAAGGCCGATGGTTCGTTTTATACTATTTGTTATTTAGGCAATGCTGCTTCAGAAAATTTAAGTGTAAAGACAGAAATTTTTGATCGAAAAGATAATAAAGTGGCAGAGGGTGCCCTTCCCATAAAAAAAGGAAGCGATTGGGCGATAATTTCACTGAATGTAGATCAGGTCGATTTATGGACGGCTGAGACACCAAACCTGTATTCTGCCCGATTTACCTTAAGAGATGAAAATGGTAAACCGCTCCATCAAATCATCGAAAAATTCGGATTCAGGACAGTAGAAGTCAAGGAAAGCGATGGTCTTTACATTAACGGTGTTAGGGTAAATATCAGAGGAGTAAATCGACATAGTTTCCGTCCGGAAACCGGGAGGACCTTGGATCGTAACAAAAATTATGAGGATGTTCGTTTGATTAAGGAGATGAACATGAACGCCGTCCGTTTGTCGCATTATCCTCCCGATCCCGATTTTTTGGAAGCCTGTGATGAGTTGGGGCTCTATGTAATGAATGAATTGGGAGGATGGCATGGGAAATACGATACGCCCACAGGGAAAAAACTGGTGAAAGAAATGGTTACGCGCGATGTGAATCATCCTTCGATTATCTGGTGGAGTAATGGAAACGAAAAGGGATGGAATACTGCTCTTGACGTTGAATTTTATCGGTGGGATTTGCAAAAACGTCCTGTTCTTCATCCACAGGGAAATTTCGGAGGGTTTGAAACCATGCACTACCGTTCTTACGGAGAAACCCAGGAATATATGCGCTTTCCGCAAATTTTTATGCCTACCGAATTTCTTCACGGATTATATGACGGTGGTTTGGGTGCCGGTTTGTATGACTATTGGGAAATCATGCGTACGCACCCTCGTTGCGCCGGTGGTTTTTTATGGGTTTTTGCTGACGAAGGCGTAAAAAGGGTTGATTTGGATGGGCATATCGATACGCGCGGCAATTATGGGGCCGATGGCATAGTGGGGCCTCATCACGAAAGAGAGGGGAGTTTTTACGCCATAAAAGAAATATGGTCGCCCGTGCAGATCATGAACGATAAAATCGATCGGGATTTTGATGGTAATTTTATCGTTGAAAACCGCTATGATTTTCTTTCGCTCAATACTTGTTTTTTTACGTGGGAACAGGTTTCGTTTCCTTCTTCATTAAGTTTGGATGGGAAGAAAAAGATACTGAAAAAAGGAGAAGTAAAAGGAAGCAACATCGCTCCGCATAAAAAAGGCATCTTGCATATCGATATGCCTGCTTTTTCGGATGATGTGAACGGTTTATTTCTGACGGCAAAAGATGTTTATGGACATGAGTTGTGGCGCTGGAGTTGGAAAATCGATGAAAAAAATGTTTATAAGAAAAACAACGATGAAAAGAAAGCTGCAGTGAAAAAAAACGCACCCACTTATGAAGAAGATGCCGATCACATAAAAGTGAAGGTAGGTAATAAAAGTTATGTTTATGACAAAAAAGACGGCTTCCTGAAGCATGTGACGGTAAATGACCGGAAAATATCTTTTGGAAATGGGCCTCGATTTGTTGCAGCTCGGAGAGCGGATAGGTCGTTGGATCAGTTTTTTAACCATGATGATCCCGATGCCAAGAAGCTGGATAGAACCTATAAGGATTTTGTCGATTTGGCCGTTGTGGACAGCATATTTATTCGAGAAGACAAAAATCGGTTAACGGTGAACATTGTTTACAAATTGGGCAACATGCAGAGATCGACATGGACGGTACATTCGGATGGCTTACTGGAATTGACATATGTTTATCGTTTTGATGCGGTGGTTGATTTGATGGGTATCCGATTCGATTACCCTGAAGACAAGGTGATCGGAAAGCGTTGGTTGGGTGATGGTCCCTATAGGGTTTGGCAGAACAGGATTCATGGTGTAACCTATGATGTTTGGGAAAACGAATATAATGATCCGGTGCCGGCTGAATCGTTCGATTACCCCGAATTTAAAGGATATTTTTCCAATTGTTCCTGGATGGAAATCATCACTCAAGAGGGAACGATATCGATAGTTAACGAAACACCGGATGCTTATATTGGCATTTATCAACCTCGCGATGGGAGAGATGCGCTTTTATACACTTTGCCTGAAACCGGAATTTCCGTGATGGATGTGATACCGCCGGTTAGAAATAAAGTCAATGCAACTGATTTGATAGGGCCTTCTTCCCAACCTAAATGGGTGAGAGGTGAAAAAGGGGGAAAACTTGTTTTTTGTTTCCAATAAATAAGGGTATGAAAGAATATAGGATTGAAATAGTAGTGATATTGATGTTGTTTTCTGTTTTCGCAGGTAGTGCTATGGCTCAGAAAACTTCATTAGAGGAGCAATTTCGCAATCCTGTTTCTGAAGAAGCTTCTCCTTGGTCTTTTTGGTATTGGATGTATGGTGCTGTTTCGAAAAAAGCTATCACGGCCGATTTGGAAGCCATGAATGAAATTGGTTTAGGTGGAGCTTATTTGATGCCTATTCGAAGCCCGTCCGACAACACTTCTTTCGTTTATTCGCCTGCCTATGAACAATTGACACCTGAATGGTGGGAGTTGGTTCGATTTTCCATGGAAGAAGCCGATCGATTGAAACTCAAATTGGGAATGCACATTTGCGATGGTTTTGCCTTAGCAGGTGGGCCATGGATTACACCCGAAAAATCGATGCAGAAAGTGGTGTGGAGTGATACTGTTATTTCGGGAGGAGAGATAAAATGCCTACGCCTCCCCCGTCCGAAAACTTTCGAGAATTTTTATCATGAAATTGCTCTGTATGCGTTTCCCGTTGCCGACTTTTTTACAACTGATTGTTGCATACCTCATGTTAACTCAAGTACCGAAGATCGGTTTCCTGCATATTTGGTGGATAGATCGGCTTCCGGTACTTTCAGAAGTTCATCACCTTGTTGGATACAATATACTTTTGAAGGACCTTTCACTTGTAGATCGATAAAAATTGTTCCGGATGGGAATAATTATCAAGCACAACGATTGTGTGTTTATGCAAGTGATAATGGAGTTGAATTCAAAAAAATAAAGCAACTTGTTCCTCCTCAACATGGATGGCAGAATACCGATGAAAATTTCACCTACAGCATTCCTGCAACTACTGCCCGCTACTTCAGATTTTACTGGGATCCAGCTGGTTCTGAACCGGGTGCAGAAGATCTGGATGCAGCAAAATGGAAACCCATTTTAAAAATCAATAAGATTTTTTTATCGAGTGAGGCGCTTATTGATCAATTGGAAGGGAAAAACGGATCAGTTTGGAGGGTAAGCAAAAGAACGCCGGTGGAAGAGTTGCCTGATGAAGATTGTGTGAAATTATCCCAAATCATCCGTTTAGATCCTTGCTCGTTAAACGGTGATGAGTTAAATGTCGTTTTGCCTCCAGGCAGATGGAAGATTGTAAGAATGGGACACACTTCGACGGGACACAGAAATGAGACCGGCGGAACAGGAAAAGGGTTGGAATGCGATAAATTTAGCAAAGAGGCAGTTAAACTTCAGTTTGAGAACTGGTTTGGGGCGGCTTTCAGAAAAACTGATCCTGTTTTGGCCAGGCGCGTTTTAAAATTTTTGCATGTAGATAGTTGGGAATGTGGCTGCCAGAACTGGTCGGATAATTTTCTTGATGAATTTGAAAAAAGAAGAGGCTACGATCTTTCTCCTTATTTACTCGTGTATGCCGGTATCCCTTTAGAAAGTGTTGAACAAACGGAGTCTATTTTGTATGATATTCGACAAACCATTGCCGAGTTGGTCGTAGATGTTTTTTATCAAACACTTGCCGAATTCTCCGGAACGTACGGTTGTAAATTTTCTGCGGAGTGTGTTGCCCCAACGATGGTAAGTGATGGGATGTTACATTATCGGATGGTTGACAGACCAATGGGGGAGTTTTGGTTGCAAAGCCCTACACATGATAAATTCAACGATATGCTCGATGCCATTTCCGGTGCTCATGTTTATGGGAAAAATATTATTCAGGCCGAGGGTTTCACCCAGTTGCGTATCATGTGGAACGAGAATCCTCGTATGTTAAAACCGTTGCTCGACCTGAATTTCGCTTTGGGGATGAACAAGCTATTTCATCATGTTTATGTACATAATCCTTATTTTAACAAAGCTCCCGGTGTGACGCTAGATGGAATAGGATTGTATTTTCAAAGGGATCAGCTGTGGTGGAGATATGCTAAGGCATGGGTGGACTATATCGGCCGTTGTCAGACTTTATTGCAGTTTGGACGTCCTGTTGTGGATATCGCAGTGTTTACCGGAGAGGAGATCCCTCGGCGGGCGATTCTTCCCGATCGATTGGTCAATTCTCTTCCGGGAATTTTTGGAGAAGAAAGAGTACAGACAGAAAAGAAAAGATTGGCCAACGAAGGCCAACCGCTCAGGACGATGCCGGTTGGTGTAACCCATTCTGCCAATCTTACTGATGCAAGTGACTGGATTGATGCGCTAAATGGTTATATATACGATTCGTTTAACCGCGATGCGTTGCTTCGATTGGCTGACGTAAAAGATGGAAGATTGGTTTTGCCTGGTGGAATGTCTTACAAAATTTTGGTTCTTCCAAAGCCCCACCCCATGTCTCCCGAGAGTAGGTATATGAGCAAAGAAGTTGCTGAAAAAATTAGAGAATTTCAACAGAAAGGACTAGTGGTTTTGTTGGGTGATAAGCCTGAGCTTGTTCCGGGTTTTTACAAGAAAAATCAATTTTCAGAAGCACTCAAAGAAATTGCCGAAGAAATATGGTCTATATCTTCCCAATACTTGTTACCTTACCGACATGCAGATTTCAGTCAATTTGGATTGGAAAAGGATATTGATTTTAATGGAGAGAAGGATATTGCGTGGACACACCGTGCGGAAGAAAATACGGATATTTATTTTATTGCCAATCAACAGGAAGAAGAACGTCATGTGTGCATCTCATTTCGTTGTTCGGATAGAATTCCCGAACTTTGGGATCCCGTCACCGGGAAAATAACCGAAGCACAAGAATGGAGTATCCATAACAGGAGAACCCATGTTAAATTGAATTTGCATAAAAGTCAATCGGTTTTTGTGGTTTTTAGAAAACCAACCACAATAAAATCTTCAAAAAAATCATTTTCTTTGCCAAAAAGGAGAGTGTTGTCCGATTGTGAGTGGCGTATTTCTTTTGGAGAGGATTCTTCGGAAAATTTAATCTCATCGCAATTGTTCGATTGGAGCGAAAATGAGAGTAATACTATCCGCTATTATGCCGGCGAAGCGATCTATGAAACTCATTTCACATGGGATAACGATTTTTCCAATGATGCAGTTTATTTGCATCTGGGAGAAGTAAATGTAATGGCCGAAGTTTTTTTGAATGATACGAATTGTGGCATTGTATGGACTTCACCAACCCATGTAAATATAGCCAAAGCAATGAAAAAGGGGAATAATAAACTGCAAATACGAGTTGTCAATACATGGGCAAATAAAATAAAAGGAGTTTATGAGAAGCATATCGTAGACGATAATGTATGGACTAATGCTCCTTATTACTTGGGGGGTCAATCTCTTCAGCCCTCGGGGTTATTGGGGCCCATAACTATTGAATATTTCGAATAGCGAGTAAAATATAATGTTTAGGAGGGTATGAAAAAGATAATAAAATTGTTTTTCTTGGTATGTGTTTTTTTTGTTTTTCCGTATGCAATGCATGCAAAAATTTCTTTGCCCGCATTTATTTCAGAGGGGATGGTACTTCAGCAGCAAACGAGTGCTTCACTATGGGGAAAAGCTTTGTCGGGTAAGACAATAACGGTACGAGCATCGTGGGACAATATGAATTATTCGACAAAAGCTGATAAAGAAGGTCGATGGCGAATTCAATTAAAAACGCCTCAAGCAGGTGGACCATATTTCATCGTTTTTTCTGAAGGAAACGATTCACTTACTTTGCACGATGTGTGGGTAGGTGAAGTATGGCTTTGTTCCGGCCAGTCGAATATGGAAATGCCGATGAAGGGATTCAAGAATCAGTCGGTTGAAGATTCTAACATGGATATATTGAAATCCACAAATTCCCAATTGCGACTTTTTACGGTTAAACGCCATTCTACCTTGGTAGCGCAGGAAGATGTAGAAGGGGAATGGCAAACTGCAAATCCGGTATCGGTGAGTGAATTTAGCGCAACTGCTTATTATTTTGGGCGTTTGCTTCAGGAAATTTTAAAGGTTCCTGTCGGGCTTATCTGTTCATCGTGGGGTGGTTCTCCCATCGAGTCATGGATGGACCGGGATATGTTGCAGTCATTTCCCGGAATTAAATTACCTCAAACCGAAGAAGATATCAAAGAAAAGAACAGAACACCTACTACGCTTTTCAATGGCATGATTGCTCCTTTGGTGGGTTTTGCCATAAAAGGAGTGATTTGGTATCAAGGAGAATCCAATTATGATCGCTATACCTCTTATGCAGATTTGCTTGTTGCGATGGTCAATGGATGGCGGATGAAATGGAATCAAGGCGTTTTTCCATTTTATTATTGCCAGATTGCCCCTTACGATTATAGGTTAATTACCCCGCATGGAGAAGAGGTTATCAATTCAGCTTATCTTCGAGAGGCTCAGTTGAAAGCAGAAAACAGAATTGAAAATTCCGGAATGGCCGTTTTGTTGGATGCCGGTCTTGAAAAAGGTATTCATCCTCCTAAAAAACAGATAGCCGGTGAACGGTTGGCATTATTGGCTTTTGCAAAAACCTATCGGATTGGTGGTATTGTTGCTGATTCGCCCGTTTATAAAGACATGACCATTAAAGGGGATACTGCGATATTGAGTTTTGACAGAGCCGAAATGTGGCTCACTGCACCGAAGGGGGATCTGGAAAACTTTAAAATGGCAGGGTTGGACAAAAAATTCTATCCGGCGGATGCTTGGATCAACAGAAGCAAGGTATATGTTAGATCTGAAGCTGTTAAGCATCCGGTTGCTGTAAGATATGCTTTTGAAAATTATGTTGAAGGGGATCTTTATGGAACGGAAGGATTACCCGTTTCTTCTTTTAGAACAGATGATTGGTAATGACAAATAAAATACTGCTTTTCGCATTTTCATTTTTATCTTTGATTCTTTGTCATTCGGTTTTTGCCAATAATAGCCGAGTTGATCGTTACAACCTCTTGTGGACATCTCAAAGTAAAGGTTCGCATGAGTCTATGCCTTGCGGAGGAGGAGATATTGGTCTGAATGTTTGGGTTGAACAAAACGATGTGCTATTTTATTTTTGTCGGAGCGGATCGTTTGATGAAAACAACGGTTTTCTGAAATCCGGACGGATTCGGATAAAATTATCACCGAATCCTTTCGGTAGTCGAGATTTTACACAAGAGCTGAAACTCGAAAAAGGCTGTGTCGAAATCAAAGGTGGAGGAACAGAAATACAGATATGGGTAGATGTTTTTCGTCCGTTGATTCATGTTGAAATAGCCGGTGTTACTCCCTTTGATATCGAGGTTTTTTATGAAAACTGGAGGTATGAGGATCGGCCTATAAGAAAAGGAGAGGGGAATGCGACTTCATATAAATGGGTTATTCCCGAAGGACTGGTTACCCGAAAAGATAGTGTCGTTATTGAAAACGACGCTGTTTGTTTTTTTCATAAAAACGATTCCCCGAATATTTTCGACAAAACTGTTGCTCAACAAGGGTTGGAAGCCGTCAAAAGTACCTTGTATAATCCCCTGGAAAAACTTATATTTGGAGGAAAATTGTGGGGTGATTATTTAGAATACAATCGATCGGGAACAGGCAGATATGCAGATACAGATTTCAAGTATTGGTCGTTGAAGAGCGTTAAATCTTCGACTTATCATCATGTGTATATTGCCTTACATACTGCTCAGGAGAATTTTTTAAGTGAATGGAAAGAAGATTTGGATTCAATACTTGTCGAGGCATACAATCCTTCGGCAAAAAGAGAAACTCAACAATGGTGGAGTGATTTCTGGGAGAGGAGTTTTGTTTTGATTGACAAGGATAATCAAGATTCTTCCCCATGGAAGATAGGGAGAAATTATCAGCTTTTTCGTTATATGTTGGGTTGCAATGCTTATGGCTCGTATCCCACAAAATTTAACGGTGGATTATTCACCTTCGATCCTTGTTTTGTCGATACCGCTCAATTTTTTACGCCTGATTATAGAAAGTGGGGAGGTGGTACTTTTACCGCTCAAAACCAACGTTTGGTGCATTTTCCGATGTTGAAAAGTGGCGATTTCGACATGATGAAGCCTCAATTCGATTTTTATTTGCGCCTTCTCAAAAATGCAGAAACAAGGACCAAGATCTATTGGGGACATGAAGGTGCCTGTTTTACCGAACAATTGGAAAATTTCGGACTTCCCAATCCCACAGAATACGGATGGAAAAGGCCCGAATATTTCGACAAAGGAGTCGAATACAATGCGTGGTTGGAATATCAATGGGATACGGTGCTTGAATTTTGTTTGATGATCCTGGAAACGAAAAGATATTGTGATGCAGACATTGCTGCTTATCTGCCCCTAATAAAAAGTTGTCTCACTTTTTTTGATGAGCATTATCGATGGCTGGCAGAAAGACGAGGAATAAAATCGCTTGATCAGAACGGCCATCTTGTGCTATATCCGGGCTCTGCCTGCGAGACCTATAAAATGGCGTATAATGCATCATCCACTGTTTCGGCCTTGAAAGTCGTTCTGGAAAAGATGATTGATTTATCGGAGGATTTGGAAGAAAAGGATAGATGGACGAAGATGTTGTCGCGCATCCCTCCATTATCCTTAACAACAAGAAATGGAAAAAAAATGATTGCCCCGGCGAAATTGTGGGAAAGGATAAACAACGAAGAATCACCACAGCTGTATCCGGTTTTTCCCTGGCGCGTTTATAGTATAGGGAAGGAAGATTTGGATGTGGCTGTCAATACCTATTATCATGATCCCGACGTTGTGAAATTTAGGAGCCATGTGGGCTGGAAGCAGGATAATATTTTTGCTGCTTGCCTGGGCTTAACTGAAGAAGCTAAAGAGCTCACCCTTTTAAAGATGAGAGATGGTTCATTCCGGTTTCCTGCTTTTTGGGGACCGGGTTTCGATTGGGCACCCGATCACAATTGGGGTGGCAGTGGTATGATTGGTTTACAGGAAATGTTAATACAGACCATTGACGATAAGATTTATTTGTTTCCGGCTTGGCCCGAGGAATGGGATGTGCACTTTAAATTGCATGTAGATAAAGTTACCACTGTAGAGGTAGAGCTTGTAGATGGAAAACTGCGCAACTTAATTGTTTCTCCTTCTAACAGGTCAAAAGATATTGTAAACACTATTCAAAACTAAAAACATGAAGTTTCATTACCTTTTTCTTATTTTTATCACAGTAGGTTTAACCTTTTTTCCTCTCTCAATGAGTGCCTATAATCCCGAAATATCGATAGCTGGCTTTTTCGAATTGGAGGGGAGTGGAAGAGTTGTTTTTAATTTTAATCCCGGTTGGCGCTATTTCAAGGGAGATGTGCAAAATGGTGAATCGCCCGATTTGGATGATTCCGGATGGGAAATCGTTTCTACTCCTCACACTGTATCTTTGATCCCTGCCGAAGGCAGCGGTGGAAAGAACTATCAGGGACCTGTATGGTATAGAAAGCATTTTATCTTGGATAAATCCTTGAAAGAGAGAGATGTGTCTTTGTATTTTGAGGCGGTAATGGGAAAATCCACTGTGTATGTAAACGGCAAAAAGATAAAAACCCATTTAGGAGGATATTTGCCTTTTAGTGTTTCACTTACAGATGCCGGAGTGCAGAGTGGCGATACTTGTCTGATTGCCGTTTTTGCCGATAATAGTGATGATGGCAGTTATCCGCCCGGAAAGCCTCAATATGCCCTTGATTTTGCGTATCATGGCGGTATTTATCGGGATGTATGGCTTATTGCAAAATCTCCCGTAGCTATTACAGATGCCATCGAAGCCGATAAAGTGGCAGGAGGAGGGGTATTTGTTCACTACGACAATATCAGCGAAGAAAGTGCTGATATTTTTATCAATACGGAGATAAAGAATTCCGATAAGAGCAAAAGGGATGTTTATCTGATAGCTGAACTTTGCGATCATTCCGGAAAAACGATAAAAAAAGAAAAGACGCGATTAACCTTAGGGAAAGGCGAAACAAAAACCGTTTACCAAAAAATGAGGGTGCGACATCCACATTTGTGGTCTCCTTGTGATCCTTATTTATATCGCCTGAATTTACGGGTAATGGATGGGGAAACCCCGTTGGATGGAGGCACTCTGAGAATCGGGATACGAAAAGCGGAGTTCAGAGGGAAGGAGGGATTTTATCTGAATGGAAAACCTTATGGACAGTTAGTAGGAGCCAATCGTCATCAAGATTTCGGTTATGTTGGAAATGCGCTTCCCAATTCTCAGCAGTGGAGAGACGCCAAAAAGTTGCGTGATGCCGGTTGCGAAATCGTACGCTCGGCTCATTATCCCCAAGATCCGGCTTTCATGGATGCTTGTGACGAATTGGGTATGTTTGTTATCGTGGCTACACCCGGTTGGCAATATTGGAACAAAGATCCTGAATTTGCACGGCTTGCAAATGAGAATACTCGTCAGATGATCCGTCGAGACCGTAATCATCCCTCAGTGTTGGTATGGGAACCCATTTTGAATGAAACCCGTTTCCCGATCGATTTTTCTTTGTCTGCTTTGCAGGTTACCAAAGAAGAATATCCTTATCCCGGTGCTCCGGTAGCGGCCGGTGATTTGCATTCGGCAGGTATAGCGGAACATTACGGATTGGTCTATGGATGGCCGGACGACGAGGGGAAAGTCGAACAATGTATTTTTACCAGAGAATTCGGTGAGAATGTAGATGATTGGTATGCCCATAATGCCAATAATAGGGCATCGCGCAATTGGGGCGAGCACCCCCAGTTGGTGCAAGCACTTTCTTTGGCACAGTCTTATGGGAATATGTTTAGAACCACCGGTCAATTCATTGGTGGAGCGCATTGGCATCCTTTTGACCATCAACGGGGCTATCATCCCGATCCGTATTGGGGTGGAATATATGATTGTTTCCGTCAACCCAAGTACGCTTTCTATATGTTTAAAAGTCAGGTTGATGCCAAAGCTGTTCATCCCGTGGCAGATGTAGGTCCGATGGTTTATATTGCACACGAAATTACACCTTTTTCCGATCCCGATATTGTTGTTTTTACTAACTGCGATTCTGTCCGTTTGATTGTATACGAAAAGGATACGTTGATTCAAAAGGTTGTTCATGAAGAAAAAGGCATTCCGAATGTTCCGGTTGTATTTAAGAATGTATATGATTTTTGGGAAATGAGAGAATATACCTATGTTCAGAAAAATTGGCAAAAGGTAAGCTTTGTAGCTGAAGGCATAATTGACGGGGAGGTTGTTTCAAGACATAAACGAATGCCATCAAGGCGTTCTACCAAACTGCGATTGAAATTGGATCATGAAGGACAGTCGTTGATTGCCGACGGGTCGGATTTTGCCGTGGTTATAGCTGAGGTTACTGATGATAATGGAAATGTAAGAAGATTGGCCAAGGAGAATATTCTTTTTTCGGTTGAAGGCGAAGGGAGTATTATTGGCGATGATCATATCGGCGCTAATCCGCGAGCAGTGGAGTTTGGTTCTGCGCCGGTATTGATTCGCTCAACCAAAAAAGCCGGAAAAATAACCGTAAAGGCACGTCCTCTCTTTGAGGGTGTGCACACGCCGGCATCGGCAGAGATTGTTATTGAAAGTGTGTCTCCTAAACAGGTTTTATGTTATCTGGAGGATAATGAGAATTTTGTGTTGGATGACAAAAGCCATTCTTCCGAAGATGGTAAGCAACAACTAACACCGGAGGAAAAAGAAAAGGCATTAAAGGAAGTTGAACGTCAACAAACGGAGTTTGGCGAAAAATTCAAAAAAGATAACGGTAAATAGCATAAGAAAATACTTTATGGAATACAGGTCATTGGGCAATACAGGGATGAAACTTTCGGTATTGGGATTCGGTGCCTCTTCATTGGGGGGAGTTTTTCATGCATTGAAGGAAGAAGAGGGTATAAATGCCGTTCATACGGCAATCGATAATGGAATAAATTTTATTGATGTTTCGCCCTATTATGGCTATTATAAAGCGGAACAAGTATTGGGTAGAGCCTTGAAGGATATCGATCGCTCACGCTATTATCTTTCCACCAAGGTTGGCCGTTACGGTAAAGACGGCAAA
>FZPS01000063.1_pt825 | contig 32209 bp, 42 predicted proteins | sample 1817821 | NCBI WGS metagenome assembly FZPS01 (sample SAMEA104158645, study PRJEB21678) | metagenome | place: Germany | collected 2015-04-21
ACTCTCTATAAATCCTCAATTTTGCAACTACTTTATTTTCATTTTTTCCATTGAAAAATCAAAAATGCAACTACTTTAAATTGTGAAAAACAAAAATGGAGTAAATAAACGGATAATTGGCAAGGAATAACAAGCCAGTGTTTTCAAGGGTTTGAGGGGGATTTGTGAAAGGAGTTTATTTGAAAAGGGAAAGAAGTTTGTTTGAGGTGCATAATAGCGTTACTTGGCTTTCTTCAAAAAATATAAAATGAACCTGAAAGATATAATTGTATTTCTGTCAACGACGATTTAATTGAAGAATATTTTAGATTTAAAAAACAACAATTTGATTTTGAAAATATCAGAATGAGGTCATTAAATAGTATTAGAAGAATGAACTTATTATTATCGATAACTATTGGTTTTATTGCAATACTTTCTCAAAGAAAAAAAGAAAGTGTTTTGGTATTACTTATTTTAAAAACCTCCAAAAGAATCTATGATATCCCTGAATTTGATTATTATGCATTAGCAGATGGTATTTATACAATATTACAAAAAACAAAAACTAGTATTAAAAAATTCATAAATTCGAGATTTAAAAAGAAGGAATCACAACAGTTAACAATAGCTGATGCTTTCATATAATTAGCCCACAGCTATTTAGTGTTTGAATTTTGAGGAAATTCTAGTTTATTTAGGTATTTATTACAAAAGAATTAAATGCTATAATATATGAAGTACATTAATTTTGAAATAGGAAGTGAGATATATGTATTCCCAATATTCGATGAAGGTAATAGAGCATTTTATGAGTCCCCAAAATGTAGGGAGTATGGTAGATTACGATGGCAAGGGTACTTATGGTGATCCTAGATGTGGAGATTTCTTGACCATATATATAAAAGTAAAGGATAATATCATAGAAGATATATCCTTCTTGGTATTTGGATGTACTGCTTCAGTGGCAACTTCTAGTATGACCACAGTACTTGCAAAGGGGAAGACTATAGAAGAAGCACTAGAAATAAAAGAGAAAGATATAGTCGAAGCCCTTGATGGGTTACCAAAGAACAAGCTTCATTGTTCTAATCTTGCTGTAAAGGCTTTAAGAGATGCTATAAAAGATTATTTAAATAAAAGATAAAAACTGGGTTAAAATAAACCCAGTTTTTATTTTACTTGACAAACTTGTACGGACAGGTTATTATTAAAGTAACAATGCTTGTACGTACAGGGCGAAAAGGTTTTCCATAATTATTTTTAAAACTAAGGAGGCAATTATATGTCTAAGTTTACCGAAGATATTAATAAAATGTTAAGCTATATTGGGGGTAAGGAGAATATTGTAAGTGTGTCCCATTGTGCAACTCGATTACGTTTTGTATTAAAAGATCCAGAGAAAGCAAATATAGAAAAAATTGAAAGTATAAAATCTGTTAAAGGTTCTTTTACACAAGCAGGTCAATTTCAAGTAATAATAGGAAATGAAGTGTCCACATTTTATAATGAATTAATAAAAATAGCAGGCATAGAATCAGCATCAAAAGAGGATACCAAAGTTGCAGGTAGACAAAATTTAAATCCTATACAAAAATTTGTATCTCATTTAGCAGAGATATTTGCTCCAATTATTCCAGCTATAGTGGTAGGAGGTCTAATACTTGGATTTAGAAATATAATTGGAGATATAAAGATATTAGAAGGAGGAACTAAAACTTTAACCGAAGTTTCTCAATTTTGGGCAGGAGTACATCACTTTTTGTGGTTAATAGGAGAAGCTATATTTCATTTTTTACCAGTAGGTATCACTTGGTCAATAGCTAAAAAATCTGGTACTACTCAGATTTTGGGAATAATATTGGGAATTACTTTAGTATCTCCTCAATTGTTAAATGCATATGGAGTAGCAAGTGGTGCAGAGATACCTGTTTGGGATTTTGGATTTGCACAAATACAAATGATAGGATACCAAGCTCAAGTTATACCAGCAATGTTAGCAGGCTATTTATTGGTATTTTTAGAGAAGAAATTGCGTAAAGTAGTTCCAGAATATATATCTATGATATTGGTACCCCTTTTATCTTTAGTACCTACCGTACTAGTAGCTCATATAGTACTAGGTCCTATTGGTTGGAAAATAGGTACAGTTATATCCAATGGAGTTTATAGTGGTTTAACCTCCACATTTAAATGGTTATTTGCAGCTGTATTTGGATTTTTATATTCACCTTTGGTAATTACCGGACTTCATCATATGACCAATGCTATAGACTTACAGCTTATGAGTGAATTTGGTGGAACTAATCTATGGCCTATGATAGCCTTATCAAATATTGCACAAGGTTCTGCAGTTTTAGCTATTATATTTCTTCACAAAAAGGATGAAGAAGAAAAACAAATATCCATACCTGCTACTATATCTGCTTATCTAGGAGTAACAGAACCAGCAATGTTTGGAATTAATCTTAAATATAGTTATCCATTTTTAGCGGCTATGATTGGTTCAGCACTAGCAGCAATATTTTCTGTAGGTACAGGAGTTATGGCAAATTCCATAGGAGTTGGAGGGTTGCCTGGTATACTTTCCATTAAGCCCCAACATATGGGCAAGTTTGCCATAGCCATGTTGATAGCTATAGTAGTACCTTTTGGATTAACTATGGTATTTTCAAAGAATAGGAAATGGGCAAATAAAGAACTAGCAAGACATTAATATTTAAAAAATAAAAGAAGGAGCTAAATTCTCCTTCTTTTTTAGATACAATAATGTTAGATACAATAATGGAGGAGATATGTATTATGAAGGATTTTAAGAAAAGTGTAATATACCAAATATATCCAAAATCCTTTAAGGATTCTAATGGAGATGGAATTGGAGATTTAAAAGGGATAATAGAAAAATTAGATTATTTAAAGGAATTAGGTGTAGACTATATTTGGCTCACTCCTTTCTATGTATCTCCACAAAAAGATAACGGATATGATGTAGCAGATTATAAAAATATAGATGCTCAATTTGGAACCATGGAGGATTTTGAACAATTAGTAAAGGAAGCAGAAAAACGAGAAATATATATAATGTTAGATATGGTTTTAAATCACACCTCAACGGAACATGAATGGTTTCAAAAAGCATTAAAAGGAGATAAAAAATACAAGGAGTACTATATATTTAAAAAGCCAAAGAATAAAAAAGAGCCAACTAACTGGGAATCGAAATTTGGCGGTTCGGCATGGGAGTATGTAGAGGAATTTGACGAATATTATCTCCATTTATTTCATAAAACTCAAGCAGACTTAAATTGGAATAATACTGATGTAAGAAAAGAAATATACGACATAATTAATTTTTGGATTGATAAAGGCGTTAAGGGTTTTAGACTTGATGTAATAAATTTAATTTCTAAACCTGATGAATTTGAAGATGATTTAAAAGGTGATGGAAGAAGATTTTACACAGATGGTCCAAGAATTCATGAATATTTAAAGGAATTAAACAAGAATACCTTTGGACAAAGAAAGGGTATAATTACCGTGGGAGAAATGTCCTCTACAGATATTGAAAATTGCATTAGATATTCCAATCCAGAGGAAGAGGAGTTAACCATGGTATTTAATTTTCACCACCTAAAGGTGGATTATAGAGAAGGAAATAAATGGTCTTTAATGGATTTTGATTTTATAAAATTAAAGAGAATATTAATAGACTGGCAATTGGAAATGGAAAAAGGCAATGGTTGGAATGCACTATTTTGGTGTAATCATGATCAACCTAGAATAGTGTCCCGTTTTGGAGATGATAAAAAATACCGAAAAGAATCAGCTAAAATGTTGGCGACAGCTCTCCACATGTTAAGGGGAACTCCCTATATATATCAAGGAGAGGAAATAGGCATGACTAATCCTAATTTTGATAAAATTGAATACTATAGAGATGTGGAATCTATCCAATATTATCATATATTAAAGGATAAGGGAATGAAACAGGAAGAGATAATGAGGATACTAAAAGCTAAGTCTAGAGATAATTCTAGAACTCCTATGCAATGGAGTTCCAATAAAAATGCAGGATTTACAACAGGCATTCCTTGGATTTCAATAAATCCAAATTATAAGGATATTAATGTGGAAGAGAATTTAAAGGATAAAGATTCTATATTTTATTATTATAAGAAGCTAATTAGCCTAAGAAAAGAATATCCTATAATAGCTTATGGTGGTTTTGTACCTTTACTAGAGGAGCATCCTAACATATTTGCTTATATGAGGGAATATAAAGATGAGAAACTATTGGTAATCAATAATTTTTATGGAGAGTATACCTTATTTAAACTACCAGAAGATATAGATTTAAATGGGTACAATATAAAGGTTTTAATATCCAATTATGAATCTCCTAGTCTTAATATTGATTCATTGAAATTAAGACCTTATGAAGCTATAGTATATCATATTGAAAAAGAAAATAATTAATGATACTATGATTTAAGGTGATACAATATGGGGACTAAGTATTTAAATATATATAATGAATTGATGAACTTAATAGAAAAAGGAGAGATAAGTCCAGGAGAAAAATTGCCATCAGAAAATGAATTGATGGATATATATAATGTATCTAGGGATACAGTGAGAAAAGCGTTGGAATTATTAGAGAACAATGGATATATTCATAAGATAAAAGGAAAAGGCTCTTTTGTATTGGATATAAACAAATTTGATTTTCCTATAACTGGTATAGTAAGTTTCAAGGAACTTTCTCAAAAATTAGGTGTAGAATCTAGAACCATAGTATATGAATTAGATCTTATAAAACCAGATAAATACTTAGCCAATAAACTAGAATTAAGAAAAGATGATTTAGTATGGCGAGTTGTAAGAGCTAGAGAAATTGGTGGTAAAAAGATTATATTGGATAAGGATTATTTTAATAATAAATATGTTCCAGACTTAACTAAGGAAATATGTGAATCATCTATATATGAATATATTGAAGAAGACTTAGGATTAAATATTGGATTTGCTAAAAAGGAGATAAGCATTCAGCGGGCATCTAAAGAGGATAAGGAATATTTGGATTTAGAAGATTTTGACATGATAGTAGTGGTAAAATCTTATACTTATTTAGATGATGCTAGTTTGTTTCAATATACAGAATCAAGACATAGACCAGATAAGTTTAGATTTGTAGATTTTGCTAGAAGAATATAAAAAAACTATATAAAAGCCTTAGGAATATGTTGCAAATTAGTTTCCTAAGGCTTGATATATTACATATTGAATTCTTCTGCTATTTTAAATACAGCTTTTTCTTTATCTTTTGTATTTATAGTATAGGATATTCTAATTTCAGATGTAGTTACTTGTTTAAATTGAATATTGTTGTCAGCAAACACTTTAAATAATTTTGCAGCAACTCCTGGCTGAGTTCTCATACCTAATCCTACTACTGATATTTTAGTTATATCTTCTTGAATATCTATATCTATTTCTTTCATTTTTATTTTTAATTCATCAATCAGTTTTAATATAAGGTCTTTGCTATCCTTTGGAGCAGTAAATGATATATTTACATATCCATAAACTGGAGCAGTTTGACTTATCATATCGATATTTATATCCATTTCTGCCAGTCTATTAAAAATATAGCAAATATCCTTAATATCATATAAAACATTATTGATGGTAACCATCAAATCATCATCACTAGTTGTTAAACCTGTAATTACTTTCTTTTCCATAGATTCACTCCACTCCTTTATATAAGTTCCTGGAACTGATCCAGTATTTAAAGCTATATATAATGGAACTTGATATTTACTGGCCAATTCTACAGCCCTTGTTTCTATTACCTTTGCACCTAGGCTAGCCATTTCTTGCATTTCATCATAGCTAATATAGTTAAGTTTTTTTGCATTAGGATAAATCCTTGGGTCCACTCCATATATTCCATCCACATCTGTATATATTTCACAAGGACAATTTAATTTAGCTGCTAAAGCCACTGCTGTAGTGTCAGAACCCCCTCTCCCTAAGGTGGTGATATCACCATTTTTATCTACACCTTGAAAGCCAGCTACTATTACAATCTTGCCCTCTTTTAGATGATGCTTAACTTTATTGATTTCAACATCTAAAATAGATGCTTTAGTGTGTTTACTTTCTGTCTTAATACCTGCTTGAAAACCTGTTAAAGCAATGGCATCATAGCCTATATCTTTTAAAGTCATAGCTAAAAGTGCAGATGTTATTTGTTCTCCTGTAGATAGGAGCATATCTAATTCCCTTTTACTTGGATTATTTGATACATTTTTCGCCATTTGAATAAGGCTATCGGTGGTTTTGCCCATGGCTGAAACTACAACAACTAGATTATATCCTGCTTTTTTTCTTTTGGCTAAGAGCTTAGCAACGGATTTAATCTTTTCAATGGTACTAACAGAAGTTCCTCCGTATTTTTGTACTACTATGGACAATTAAATCGCCTCCTGATATTAATAAAAAAACAGTCACGAGTAAAAGAACTCATGACTGTTTTTATTTCTATAAAAATGTCGTATACTTTTACCCTATGTAATATAGCGCTCTATTAGAGGGCTGGGCATTCACAACTAATTGCAGTGATGGACCTATTAGGTACATCCCCAACATGAAATCATAGGGAAGATATCATGTTTCGGCAGTCACACCTTTTCCATAGAATTACAACCCCCTAAGTTACATTCTATGGTACTCATTATAACTGCAACCTCTATATTACAGCATACTATGGAATTGTTTTTAAGAGTATATCATGGAGATGAGAAATTGTCAAGAAAACTTACTTTGTGTTATTATATATAAAAGAGGGTAATAAATAATATACAAGAGTATATATACAGGAGGTGTTTATATGCTTTATTTTGCTTATGCTAGTAATTTAAGTAAAGAATACATGATGTCCAGATGTCCAGAAGCTATACCTATTAAAAAGGTAGTTCTAAAGGGTTATAGATTGGTATTTAATCAATTGGCAGATATAGTTCAAGAAGAAGGTGAAAATGTATTAGGGGCACTATATGTAATTTCTAAACAGGAATTGATAAAATTAGATAGACTAGAAGGATATCCAGACTTGTATGATAGAATTGTAGTAGAAGTAGAGGATGAAAAGGGGAACCAATATGATGCAATTGCTTATTCTATGGTAGAGAAAAAGATAGAAGCTCCACCTAGTCAATATTATGATATATTAATGAAGGGTTATGAAGACTGGGGTTTACCAATAGATGCTTTGGAAAAAGCTAAGAATTATAAAAAAAAATAGATGAGGAGAAAAAATATGATAAAGGATTTAAAAGACAAAATGACTAAAATTCATCCAGACACTTTTATAGCAGAATCAGCAGATGTAATAGGAGATGTAACCATTGATAAGGGAAGTAGCATTTGGCATAGTGCTGTAGTTCGAGGAGATATGAATTATATTAATATAGGGAAACACACTAATATTCAAGACAATGTAACTTTGCATGTAGACACTAATGCACCTTTAAAAATTGGTGATTATACTACAATAGGACATAATGCAGTAGTTCATGGATGTACAGTAGGCAATAATTGTTTAATAGGAATGGGGGCTGTAATATTAAATGGAGCTACCATAGGGGATAACTGTATAATTGGAGCAGGAGCTATAATTACAGAAGATACAGTGATACCATCTAATTCATTAGTAATAGGTACACCAGGAAAGATGAAAAGGCAAGTAACAGAAATGGAAATAAAAACAATTAAACATAATGCAGAAAGATATGAAAAACTGTGGAGAGACGAATATATATAATAAATTTATATAAAAAAATTCCTTGCCGTTGGGCAGGGAATTTTTTATATTTGACAAAAACAAATTATAGTTATAAAATCAAATTAGCATATGCCAATAACTTAAAATGGAGGAGATGAGCATGAAAATAGCACTATCATCAAGTGGAAAGGATTTAAATAGTTCTTTAGATTTAAGATTTGGAAGATGTGAATATTTTATAATTTATGATTTAGAAAAGGATAAATTTAAAGTTTTAGAAAACAAAGGGAAACATTCTAGTGGTGGAGCAGGAATTGCATCAGCTCAACAGTTAATAGACGAATCTGTAGATGGAGTTATTTCCAACAATATTGGACCTAATGCATATGAATTGTTAAATAGTTCTGGTATAAAAATGTACAAAGGTAAAAACATTTCTTGTAAATCATTAATAGAATCATTTAAAGCTAATGAATTGGAGGAAATAAAGGAAGCGGGACCATCTCAAAAGGGAGGACATTAAATGAATATAGCAGTATTAAGTGGAAAAGGAGGAACAGGAAAGACTACTATTTCTACCAATTTAGCATTATTATTAAAAGCTAATTACATAGATTGCGATGTAGAAGAGCCTAATGGCTTTATATTTCTTGAACCAGAATATATTACAAGACAATATGTAGAAGTAGAAGTGCCAGAAATAGATGGAGAAAAATGCACATTATGTGGGAAATGTGTTGAAATTTGTAACTTTAATGCATTAGCAAAAGCAAAGGATAAAATTATATTATTTGATAAATTATGTCATAGTTGTGGTGCTTGTATTTTAGCTTGTCCTATGGATGCAATAAAATTTACTAAAAGGGCTATAGGAGTAATAGAAAAAGGTAAAAAAGGAGAAATTTTATTAAAAAGAGGATTATTAAATATAGGAGAGCCAATATCAGTACCTATATTGAAAGAATTGTTAAAGGATTTACCAGAAGAAGAAATTAATTTATTAGATAGCCCTCCAGGGACTTCATGCAATGTAGTCAATGTTCTTAATTATGCTGATATAGCTATATTAGTGACAGAACCTACTGCTTTTGGACTCCATGATTTAAAGATGGCAGTAAAACTAGTTAAGAAACTAAATATTCCTTTTGGATTAATAATCAATAAACATGATGAAAACAATTTGTATTTAAAAGAATATATTGAAGAAGAAGGTATAAAGATTGTAGGTTATCTCCCCTATAAGAGAGAAATAGCTGAAACTTATTCTAAAGGGAAAATCCTAATTGAAGAAAAAGAATATAAAGATGCTTTTGAAAACATTGCAAGTAGCATAAAGGAGGTACTACTATGAGACTAGCAGTTATAAGTGGTAAGGGAGGAACAGGAAAAACCACTATTGCAACCTCCATTGCTGAATTGGAGAACGGTTCAGTAAGAATCGATGCTGATGTAGAAGCTTCTAATATGTATCTGTATTATAAAGGAAAGGACATGGATAAGGAATATTTTTCTGCTAGCCAAGTAGCTCACGTAGATTTAAGTTTATGTAATCAATGTGGTATTTGCAATGAAATATGTAAATTTGATGCCATAGATTTAGGCAAAGTAAATGAATTAAAATGTGAAGGTTGTGGAGCATGTATCATATCATGCCCAGAAAAAGCAATAACCTTAGTAGAAGAAAAAACAGCTGACATATATAGAACAGAAATACCTAATGGAAACATATTTAGAGCTGAAATGGAAATTGGCGCAGATGGTTCAGGATTACTGATATCTCGCTTAAGGGAAAAAGCAGAGGAATATGGGAAAAATACATTAACTATACTAGATGGTTCACCTGGAATAGGTTGTCCTGTTATAGCATCTATCACAGGTAATCACTGGGTGCTTATTGTTACAGAGCCAACAAAATCTGGATTTGAGGATTTTTTAAGAGTATATGAATTAACTAAACATTTTAATATACCAGCTATGGTATGCATAAACAAATATGATATAAATGAAGAAGTAACAGTTGAAATAGAAGATTACTGTAAAAAGAACAATATTCCCTTAGTAGGGAAGATACCCTTTGATGAGACAATAGTGCAATCTATAAATGAATTAAAGCCCATAATATATTATGAAAATAGTAAAGCTAATCAAGCCATAAGAAATATGTGGAAAAAAATGAAAGAAGATTATTTAAAAATTTAAGGAGGGTTGTATATATGAAAATTGCAGTTGCAACAGATAAAGGTAAAGTGAGTAGTCACTTTGGTCATTGTGAGGGATTTATTGTATATGAAGTTGATAAAGATAAAGTGACAAATCGTGAATCTGTACCAAACCCCGGTCATAAACCAGGTTTTCTTCCAGTTTTTTTGAAAGAAAAAGGCATAAATGTAATAATATCAGGAGGCATGGGAGTTAAAGCACAACAACTATTTTCTGATAATGATATTCAAGTAATAGTAGGTGCTACTGGTGATTGTGATCAAGTTATAAAGGAGTATATAAATGGAAATCTAGAATCTACAGGAGAAGTGTGTGAAGAACATGCACACGAAGGGCATTGTGAGGACTAGGTATAAAAGGCTAATCTAATGGATTAGCCTTTCTTCAATTTAATTATTGACATATGCCCAAAACTTTGCTACCATATAGTTAATGAACATATACCCAAAAAAACTAATAAAAAAAGGAGTGATATAATGCCAGGATTTGATGGAACAGGACCTAGAGGTATGGGACCTATGACAGGAAGAGGAATGGGATATTGCAGACCAAGAAGGTTTTATGGTAGAGGGATGAGATATGGGCTTAGATATGGAAGAGGCCGAGGGTTTGGTTATGGACCAGGAGTTTACGCTCTTAGTCCAGAAGAAGAAAAAGCCATGTTAGAAGAAGAAAAAACCTATTTAAAAGCTAGACTTGATGAAATAAATAAAATACTAGAGGATTTCAAGGAAGAATAATAAAAGGGTGGATATCCATCCTTTTATTATTTTATTATGATAAAATATGTCTAGAAAGGGGTGGAAACATGGCTAGACCTAGAAAGCGAAGAAGAGTATGTAAGCTACCAAATATAAAAGTATATGGACCATTAGATGGTGATATTCATGATGAACCTATTATATTATCTGTAGAAGAATATGAGGTAATACGTCTTATAGATCTAGAAGGATTAGAACAAGAGGAATGTGCTGAAATGATGGGAGTAGCTCGTTCTACAATTCAAAGGATGTATACTGAAGCTAAAAGGAAGGTTGCCGATAGTTTAGTAAATGGTAAAATTTTAAAAATAGAAGGTGGCAACTATGTATTGTGTGAAAAAGCTGGGAATCAATTTATTCCATGTAATACATGTAATAGAGGACGACATAGACACAGGGGAGAGAAAATGTGCTAAAACACATTATTTATATATAGTGGAATTTATATAATATTTTGACCCAATTGAACTATCTTCAATTTATTGGGAAAGTTCAATTGGTTTTTTTAATTTTGTTATTGACAAAGATAAATAAAAAGCATAATATACTTATATGCCTATATAGGCATATAAGTATATAGCATAAAAATTGGGGAGGCATAATTATGGCTAATAGAACTAAATTGTATTTATTAACAGGCTTTTTAGGTGCAGGAAAGACTACCTTCTTAACCAATGTTTTGGAGAAGTTAAAGGGGAAAAGAGTAGCAGTAATAATGAATGAATTTGGCAAAGTAGGAATAGATGGAACTATAATTCAGAAAGAAGGTATGGAGCTAGTAGAGATAAATAGAGGTTCCATATTTTGTTCTTGCCTACAACTTTCTTTTGTATCAGCATTAGTAGAGATAGCAGATAAGGATATGGAATATGTATTTGTAGAGAGCTCAGGACTAGCTGATCCCTCTAATATAGGGGAGTTTTTAGAAGCGGTAAAAGCAGCTAAAGGAGATGTATACGATTATAGTGGGGCTATTTGTATAGTAGATGGAGTAAACTTTTTAGAACAAGTAGAGGATATAGAGACGGTAGAAAGACAACTTAAGTTTTGCCATCTAGTGATTTTGAGCAAAGTAGATTTAATAGACGAATATAAGCTAAACAGCGTTAAAGCTAAGATCAAGGAAATAAATCCTAAGGTGGATATTGTAGAATCTATAAATGGGCAAATAGACTGTGATTTCTTAGAAGAGGATCTTGTAAAAGAAGGGTGGCTAGGAGTAGAGGATACCACCAATACGCCAGAAAATAGACCTAAAACTTTAATACTAACCTATGAAGGGAATACTACAAAGGAAAAGCTTACCCAATTTATAGATGCTATTAAAAAAGATTGCTATAGGGTTAAGGGATTCTGCCAATTGGAAAATGGTTGGAATCAAGTAGATGTAGTAGGTAGTAGAGTGGATTATAAACCAACGGATAAAGGGGAAGAAAAATCTCAACTGGTAATTATATCTAAAATAGGTCCTCAAATAATAAGGCCTATATTTAATACCTGGGAAGATATAGTGGGAGAAAAGATGATATTAAGATAAGGGGAGAGTTAAGTGGATAAATTATTAAACTATTTTAAATTGCTTTCTGATGAAACCCGCCTTAGGATAATGGTGCTTTTGTACCATGGGAAGTTTTGCGTATGTCAAATTACAGGAATTACTGGTATATCTCAACCTAATGTATCTAAACATTTAGCTAGGCTTAGAGATATGGGATTAGTAAAGGATGAAAAAAAGGAGCAATATACCTTCTATTCATTAAACTTGGAGGATAAGATTTTTGAAGATATATTACAAAAAATAGTTGAAAATGTAGAAGAATATCCAGTACTTAAATTGGATTTGGAGAAGAGTAAAGCAGCAGCTAAATATATTGAACTAGCAAATATGAAAAAATAGGGGGAATATTATGAATATATTTACCTGGCTCAATGATCAGCTATTAAAAATGAAATGGCTTTGGGATCTAGTGGAATTACTAGTTGAAAAGGTATTTGGTCTATCCATGGGGACAAGGGTAGGAGATAGCATTCACTTTTTCATATATGATACTATAAAGATATTTGTGTTATTAATAGTAATGATATTTATTATATCCTTCATACAGAGTTATTTTCCTCCAGAGAAAACCAAAAAAATCATTGGCAGATTTAAGGGATTGAAGGGGAATATATTTGGTGCCCTATTGGGAACTGTAACTCCCTTTTGTTCCTGCTCTAGCATACCTATATTCATAGGATTTATATCAGCAGGACTACCTTTAGGGGCTACCTTCTCCTTTTTAATATCATCTCCTATGATAGATTTGGCTTCTCTAATGCTACTTATGTCCTTTTTTGGTGCAAGAATAGCCATAGCCTATGTAACTGTAGGTTTAATAGTGGCAATTATAGGTGGAATATTTATCAATAAATTAAAAATGGAGGAATATGTAGAATCCTATGTATGGGATGTGGAAAATGTAGATATTGAAATAGAAAAGATGAGCCGTAAAGACAGGGTAAAATTTGCCAAGGAACAGGTAAAGGATATAGTAGGTAGAGTATGGCCCTATATATTAGTAGGTGTCGGTATAGGAGCTGGTATTCATAACTGGGTACCTCAGTCTATTATAGAGAGGATTTTAGGGGAAGGTAATTCCTTTTCAGTACTGATAGCTACATTCATTGGCATACCAATATATGCAGATATATTTGGTACCATCCCCATAGCAGAAGCATTAATAACCAAAGGAGTAGGGATTGGCACAGTAGTATCCTTTATGATGGGAGTTACTACTCTATCCATTCCATCTTTGGTCATGCTAAGCAAAGTAGTAAAACCAAGGCTACTAGCTACTTTTGTAGCTATTGTAACTTTAGGAATAATAATCGTAGGATATGGACTTAATGGTTTTTCCTTTTTATTAATACAATGAAAGGGTGAATAGATATGGAAATTATGATATTAGGTACTGGCTGTTCCAAATGTGAAAAGTTGGAGAAGAATTTGGAAGTTGCATTAAAAGAATTAAGTATAGATGCAAATATAGAAAAGGTAGACAATTTAGCAGTAATAGTAAGCTACGGAGTCATGAGTACCCCTGGTCTAGTAATAGACGGGGAAGTTAAATCCATTGGGAAAGTTCCCAATGTGAAAGAACTAAAGAAGATGTTGGGTAAATAATAGAATAGAAATGAAACACAATGAAACACAAAATAATATTATCTAAAGTTTATGATGATAATAGGGTATAGTAAGATTTTTAATTAAATATGGACTTATTGACAAGGAATTTAAATAAAGGTACAATCATATTAGCATATGCCAATAAGTTCACTAGAGATAGTTCTAATTGGAAGAAAATGGATTGCAAAAAGAACTGTCCCTGGTGCACTGGTGCAGAAAGGGAGGATATAAATGACAGATTGCAATAGTTGTCCATCTAAGAATAGCTGTAATATAGAAGAACAAAATACTTGTGGTATAAAAAATAATTCTAACAATCAAGTTAAAAATATAATAGGGGTAATGAGTGGAAAAGGAGGAGTTGGAAAATCTACTGTATCCGCAATGATTGCAGAGGAATTGAATAAAAAAGGTTTTAAGGTGGGAATAATGGATGCAGATATTACTGGGCCAAGTATTCCCAGGCTTTTAAATATAAGCCATAAAAAGGCTACAGCTAATGAATTAGGGATTATACCTGTAATTACCTCTAATGGAATAAAAGTAATGAGTCTTAATCTACTGATGGAAGATGAAGACCAACCAGTGATATGGAGAGGACCATTGATTGCTGGAGTAGTGGAGCAGTTTTGGACCGATGTACAATGGGGAGATTTGGATTATCTTATTATAGATATGCCACCGGGAACAGGAGATGTAGCTTTAACGGTTATGCAGTCTATTCCCATATCAGGATTGGTCATGGTATCTGTGCCCCAGGATTTGGTTTCCATGATAGTTTCAAAGTCCATAAATATGGCTAAAAAGCTCAATATACCTATACTAGGTGTAGTGGAAAATATGAGTTATGTAAAATGTCCCGACTGTGGCAAGAAGATTAGAATATTTGAAAGCGAAAATACTACCAAATTTTTAAAGGAAAACAATCTAGAGCTATTGGGAGAATTACCCATGTCTAAGAATATTGCTAATGTATCCGTTGAAGGAAATGATATAATAGAAGAAGAGATACAAAATACCTTTGAACAAATAGGTACAAAAATAATAAAATCCTTAAGCTAATGCTTTGGAGGGATATATATGGCTAGACCAATTAAATGTAGAAGGGTTGAATTCTTACCCAGCATAACCTCTTTTATACCTGTAGAGGATGATAATAGAGGGTTAAATGCTATAAATTTAAAAGTAGAAGAATTAGAAGCCATGAGACTAAAGGACATAGAAGGACTTAATCAACAGGAATGTGCTGATGAAATGGGAGTATCCCGCCAGACTTTTCAAAATATTATAGATAGTGGGAGAAAGAAAGTTACCCAAGCCCTAATAGAAGGAAGAGGAATAAATATAAAAGGGGGTAACTACGTATTCACTCACTGTCAATTTAAATGTAAAAATTGCAATAGAACTTATGAGGTGAATTTTATAAGGGACAGGGACACTTGCCCAACTTGCCATTCCCATAGGGTAGTATGCAAGAATAAAGACGCAAGATGTAAAGAACTATGTATTAAATAGTATAAGCCCTCAGGATTTTGGAAAAAATAAGAATAATAAAATTTTGGGGGTAATATAATGAAAAAGTATTATGAAGAAAAAGCTAAAAAAATATTAGAGTATGCTGATTTACTATCTAATTCTATAAAGGCAAAGGGAAAAACTGAAGAAGAAAAGATATTAGAAAGCTTAAAAGAAGCCCATAGGGAGTGGAAGGATAAGGAAAGATATTTTCAATCAGTAAACGAGCCTGAATTAATAGACCATGCAATATATGAGTTGGAGGCATCTAAAATAAAATATATGTATTTATTAAAAAAAATAAAAGAAATGAATATGGAGTAATATTTATAAAACCTGTCCTCTATTATATAATAGAGTTAATATGGGAGGGGGTATTATGGGGATTAGTACTTTTTTAGCATTTATATTTGGTTTGTTTTTACTATACGTAATAGGAATGATATTAGTAATTCCTATTAAGATAATATGGAAACTAATAATCAATGGAGTTATAGGTGGTATATTATTGCTCTTATTTAATTTAATAGGGAGGGCTTTAGGATTATCTATAGCAATAAATCCAATTACAGCGTTAATAGCTGGTTTTTTAGGAATACCAGGGGTGATATTGTTACTTATATTGCAGAAGATTTTATGATATGATAGGATATATGATATAATAAGAAGGTATCTAAATACTGTAAATAAAAAATAAATTTAGTAAGGGGGGCAATAAGCCGTGGCAGCAATTAAAATACAAGTAGAAAAAAGAACTGGATTGGGGAAAAACAAAGTAGATAAACTAAGAGATAAAGATCTTGTTCCAGGAGTACTATATGGAAAAGGTGAGGAAACTAAACATGTTCAAGTAGATAGAAGAATGCTTGAAAAAGTATATAAATCTGCAGGTATGAGTACTTTAATAGATTTAGAATTTGAAGGGGAGGTTGTACCTGCACTTATTAAAGAGGTTCAAATACATCCATTTAAGAATGAATATCTACATGTAGATTTTCAAAAATTAAATATGGACGAAAAAGTTAAATTAACTTTACCTATTACTTTAGTAGGTAGAGAAAATATTAAGCAACAACCTTCTGTACTAGTACAGCAATTAGACGAAATAGAAATAGAATGTTTACCAGGTGATATTCCAGAAGATATTGTAGTAGATGTATCAGACATTGACTTTACTACCCCAATCCTTGTGTCTGATTTAGACATATTTAACAATGAAAATATAACAATATTAAGAGAAGCTGATGATGTAATTGCTAGTTTAATTGAACCAACTGAAGAAATAATAGATGAGGAAGAAGAAGTATTAGAAGCAGATGAAGTTCCAGTAATAGGAGAAGAAGATGAAGAGGATATTGAAAGCGAAGATGAAGAAGATGTAAAAGGGGAAGATGAAGAATAGTATTAAAAAACAGGTAACTAGTTACCTGTTTTTTGTTTGCCTTTTTTTATATATTAAATTAGAATAATATTAAAGGGGGTAGTTTTATGGAGCAAATTGTTGAAAGGAAGGGAAAATCCGTAATAAGGATTTTTTTAGTAGTTATAGTCGCTGTTATATTTATAGATTTTATAATATTTTTTATGAATAAAATTAATAAGACTTTGCCATATATTAGTACTTTGATTACAGTGATATTAATAGTATTAAGTTGTAGCTACATTCTCATAAAATACTTTTCTAAATATTCTTATATACTAGAAGAAGAACATTTGGTATTTCATAGAATTATAGGCAGCAAAAGATTTGAAATGCTAAGGATACACTATTCAGATTTAATTAGAATACTTCCAAAGGAAAAAGTCAATAATTTAAAGAAGCCTTCATATAAATTCATATTTGACAAAAATCCCGAATCAGTTTATGTAGGTAAATTCAAAAATAATGAAAAGGATATGACTTTTTTATTTAGTCCCAACGAAAAAATATTAGTACAATTAAAAGAAAATATGAAAAAAAGGAGTGAGAAAAATGGGTAAGATACTATCTGGTTATTTGATGCCTCACCCACCTATTATAATAGATGAGATTGGTGGAATAGAAGGAAGAAAAGCTATAAAAACCATTGAAGGTTGTGAAACCATAGCTAAGGATATACGAAACAAAAAACCTACCACCATAATAGTAATAACTCCCCATGGACCTTTATTTTCTGATGCAATTTCTATATCTGTATCGGAAGCATTAATAGGAGATTTTAGCAAATTTGGGAATAGGAGATTAAAATTTAATTTTAAGAATAACTTAAAATTAGTAAATGAGATAATTGAAGAAGCTTACAAACAGGATATTATGATAGCCAAAATAGATGAGGATTTTGCAAGAAGTTACAATGTAGACAGTAGTTTAGACCATGGAGCCTTAGTTCCTCTATATTTTATAAACAAAGAGTATAAGGATTTTCAGCTTGTTCATATAACCTATGGTTTATTATCGCCAATCCAGCTTTATAAATTTGGGAATATTCTAAAAGAAAAATCAATAGAATCAGAGGAAGATGTAGTATTAATAGCCAGTGGAGATTTATCTCATAAATTATCCTATTCTGGACCTTATGGTTATTCTTCCTATGGAGTGCAATTTGATAAAGAAATAGTAGAGATTCTTAAAAAAGGGGATTTTAAATCCATAGTAACTTTTGATTTAGGATTAAGTGAAAGAGCAGGAGAATGTGGACTTCGTTCCCTTATGATACTAGCAGGGTTTTTAGATGGCTTTAAAATTAAACCAGAATTACTATCCTATGAAGGACCTTTTGGTGTTGGATACTGTAATGTTATATTTCACATTATAGGTGAAAATGAAAAGGATAATACATTTGAAGAAATATATGATCTAGAGGAAAAGAAAATTCAAGAAATAAGAAATAAAGAAGATGAATTTGTTAAATTAGCACGAAATAGCTTAGAATATTATATTAAAACAGGCAGAATAATGGAGGTTCCTAAAGATTTAAGCTCGGAATTATTAAATCAAAGACGTGGTGCTTTTGTTACCATAAAAAAAGATGGTATTCTTAGAGGTTGCATAGGCACTATAGAACCAACAAGGGCTAATTTAGCAGAAGAGATAATTTACAATGCAGTTAGTGCAGGAGTTAGAGATCCTCGATTTGAACCTGTAAGAGAGGAGGAGCTTCCATATCTTGTATATTCTGTAGATGTAATATATCCTCCAGAACCTGTTTCATCCATAGATGAATTAGATGTCGAAGAATATGGGGTAATTGTTTCTAAAGGATTTAGAAAAGGGGTATTATTACCTAATATAGAGGGAGTAGATACTCCTCATGAGCAAGTAAAAATTGCTCTTAGAAAAGCTGGTATAGGGGAATATGAAAATTATAAATTAGAACGATTTCAAGTAGAAAGGCATTTTTAAGGAGGCAATATTTATGGAATGTATGTACTATGAAAGGTTGAATAACAATAAAGTAAAATGTAATCTATGTCCTCACAACTGTATTATCAGTGAGGGGAAAACAGGAATATGTAGAGTAAGAAAAAATGAAAAGGGTAAACTTATAAGCTTAAATTACGGAAAACACACTTCTTATGCCTATGACCCAATAGAGAAAAAGCCCCTTTATCATTTTTATCCTGGAAGAGATATATTTTCCATAGGTAGTTTTGGTTGTAATTTAAAATGTGATTTCTGCCAAAATTGGGATATAGCCCATGAAGAATCCTTGACTATGGAAATAGAAGATGAGGATATATTATTATTAGCTCAATCTAAAGGCTCCGTAGGTATAGCTTATACCTACAATGAACCTACCATATCATATGAATATGTTCTTCACATGTCAAAATTAGTTAAGAAACACGGATTAAAAAATGTACTAGTAACCAATGGGTATATAAACGAAGAACCATTAAAAGAATTACTTCCTTATATAGATGCTATGAATATAGATTTAAAATCCTTTAATGATGATTTTTATAAAAAAATATGCAAGGGTAGTTTACAGCCAGTATTAAATACCATAAAATTAGCTGCCCAATATACTCATATAGAGATAACAAATTTAGTCATAGAAGGGCAAAATAGTTCAGAAGTTGAAATACGTGCATTAAGCAAATGGATTGGAGATATAGATAAAGAGATTCCTCTGCATCTATCTAAATATTATCCATCATATAAGATGAGACTTCCTGAAACTAGTTATGAGGTTTTATTGAGATCTAAGGAAATTGCTAGTGAGTATTTAGATTATGTATATGTAGGAAATGTATGGGGAATTGATAATAATACCTATTGTTCTAATTGCCATAATTGTCTTATTCATAGGTATTTAGGCGGAGAAATAATAGGAATAAGGGGCAATAAGTGTTCTAAATGTGGTAAATCTATAAAGGTGGTATACTAACACATATATTATATATTGTGAATAATATATAATATTAAGGCAATAATCTTATCAAAAGTTATAATAGGAGCTGGTTTTATGGAGTGTATTTTTTGTAACGACAAAGAAGGAAATATAAAATTGTTAGGTACCAATATATGTAGAGCGTGTATGGAAGATATATGTAAGGTTAAGGTGTTTAATGAGAGATATGACTACTATAAAGAAATGGTAAAGAAAATTTTAAAAAACTATATAAGTCAAAAATTAAGTTTAGACCCTGTAGAATGATTACAGGGTCTAAGCTTTGATATAATGGTATAATGATTTAATAATATAGAAAGGAGAAGAATTGTGAATACTCCTATTTTAGACGCATTAAAAAAACTTAAAAAACAAAATAGCATTTCATTTCATACTCCAGGACACAAAGGGAAAAATACATTAATAAATTGGAAAGACTATATTCCTTTTATAGATACTACTGAAATATGGGGAATGGACAACCTTCAAGACCCTAAGGGAATTATAAAGGAAAGTCAAGAATTAGCAGCTAAAGCTTTTGGTGCCAAACATACCTTATATTCAATAAATGGAACTACAGGAGGCATATATATAGCCTTATCCACTGTAACTAAACCAGGAGATAAAATTTTGATTCAAAGGAATTCCCATAAATCAGTATATAATGCTGCTTTATTAAATAGATTAGATATTGAATATATATATCCTAATTATAATGAAGAAAATTATATATTTACAGGTATAGATCCTAAGGATGTGGAGACTAAGTTAAAAGAATGTGAAGATATTAAAGTAGTAGTAATTACATACCCTAACTATTATGGTATTTGTTCTAACATTGAAAGGATAGCTGAAATAGTTCATAAGTATGATAAAATATTATTAGTAGATGAGGCTCATGGTAGTCATTTTGTATTTTCAAAAAAACTTCCAATATCAGCATTAGAAGCAGGAGCAGATATAGTGGTGCAAAGTACTCACAAAACTCTAGTTAGCTTTACTCAAAGTTCTATGATTCATGTAGGGACTGATCGGGTAGATATAGATAAACTAATGAATATGTCTTCCTTTTACCAATCTACTAGCCCTTCTTATATACTTATGTTATCCTTAGAAATAGCTAGGGCATATATGGAGGAAGAGGGGATATGTAAGTTAGAAGAAGCTATATATTTATCTCAATATACTAGCAATAAACTTAAAATCATAGAAGGAGTTAATATATTTACAGGAGATGACAAAGATACTACTATATATGACAAAGATCCAATGAAAATATTATTTAAATTAAATGGAATGACAGGTGCTAATCTAAGTAAAAAGTTAATGGAAAGATATCGTATATACTTGGAGATGTCCGATTATTATTATGCACTAGCTTTAATTACCCTTATGAATTCTAAGGATGATTTTAAGAGGCTAATAGAAGCTATGGAAGAATTAGCAGAAGAGAAGTATACTGAAATTAAATCTATAAATGTAAATATGCCAAAGCCTAATATATTAATGCCTATACATGAAGCTTTTTATAGTAATAAAAAAGAAATGGACTTAAGAGAAAGCATAGGAGAAATATCTGCTTCATATATTATTCCATACCCTCCAGGAATTCCTTTAATATGTCCAGGGGAGGAGATTACAGAAGAAATATATTATTATATTTTACAATTGATGGACGTTGGTATAGAAATAGTAGGATTTATGGGCTATAATAAAGAAAAGATATTAGTCAAAGACTAGGAAAGGAATGACTTTGGATTGAAGGGAATATTTATAGCACTAGAAGGTCCTGATGGTTCTGGGAAAAGTACCATTATGGAATTGCTAAATGATTATTTTACTGAAAGAAACATAGATGTAATTGTCACCAGGGAACCAGGAGGTACAGAAATAGGAGAAGAAATTCGCCGTATAATATTGGATAATAAATATGATAATATGTTGCCAGAGACAGAAGCTTTACTATATGCAGCTTCCAGAGGACAACATGTTCATGAAAAAATTCTTCCAGCTTTAAGTGAAGGCAAAATGGTTCTTTGTGAAAGATTTATTCTATCATCTTTAGCCTATCAAGGAGTAGGAAGAGATCTAGGAATTAAAGAAGTTAAGATGATAAACGATTTTGCTATAAAAGGCATAAGACCTGACTTAACATTATTTTTTCATGTAGATCCAGAAGTAACTTTAAAAAGAAAAATCAGTATAAAAGGAGGAGATAGATTAGAGAGGGAAGGATGTGAATTTCATAATAAAGTATATGAAGGATATATGAAATTACTAAAAATGGATACAAAAAATATTAAAATAATAGATGCAACAAAATCTATAGAAGAGGTATTTAAACAGAGCATTTATCATATAGAAAATATCCTTAAAAAAAAGGAGGCGTATATATGAAGCTTATTATTGCTATAGTTCAAGATCAAGATGTTCCTAGTTTGGTAGATGATTTAACCGAAAATGACTTTAGAGTCACCAAACTAGCGTCAACGGGTGGATTTTTAAAGTCAGGTAATACAACTTTACTATTGGGAGTTGAAGAAGAACAAGTAGATGAGGTAATGAAAATTATAGAAGCTAATTGTAAGACTAGGGAGATAACAACTTCTTTACTTACAGTATCTATGCCAGGAGACACTTACATGCCTTATCCGTTAGAGGTAAGGGTAGGAGGAGCTACTATATTTATATTAGACGTAGAACGGTTTGTAAAAATATAATTAGGGGGAATAGATATGAAACTTATTATTGCTGTGGTTCAAGATGAGTTTTCAACTAAAGTGGTTAAAGCATTGATGGAGAACAAATATAGAGCTACTAAATTATCTTCAACGGGAGGATTTTTAAAATCAGGGAATACCACTCTTTTAATAGGTGTAAAAGATGATGAAGTGGACAAAGTTATAGATATCATAGAAAAAGAATGTAAAGATAAAAAAGTGCTGAAAGAACAGAAAGAAGTAACTGTAGGTGGTGCTAATTTATTTGTATTGGATATGGAAGACTTTAAGAAGTTATAATTATGGAGGAAATTTTGATGGATTTTACCGATATAATAGGTCATGAAGATATTATAGATAATTTAAAGAAAGCTATAGAAAAAGGGCAAATATTTCATAGTTATTTATTTGAAGGAGAAGAGTCAATAGGCAAAAAAAAGGTAGCTTTATCATTTGCTAAGACTCTTCTCTGTAAATCAGCAGGGATAGAGCCTTGCAATAGGTGTAGTTCTTGCTTGAAATTTGATAATTTTAATCATCCTGATTTTATGTTAATAGAACCTGAAAAAGGGATAATAGAAAAGAAAAAAATAGATAGATTATTAAGTAAAATTAACATAGCTCCTCTAGAAAGTAATAGAAAGATAATTATAATAGATGATAGTGATACTATGAGGCTGGAGACTCAAAATTCCTTATTAAAGACGTTAGAAGAACCTCCTCATTATATAAATATAATATTGATTACTTCTAATAGCAATAATATTATTCCTACTATATTATCGCGATGTCAGATAATAAATTTCTATCCTATAGAAAAAAATAAAATAGAAAAAATGTTGGTATCTAAATATGGAAAGACTAGAGAAGAGGCTAATTTTATAGCACATTTTACCAATGGTTCTTTAGGAAAAGCCATAACTTATTCCGAATCTTTGGATTTTTTTAAATTACGAGATGAAACCTTAGATATAATTGATCAAATTGTAAGAGGAGATAAATTTAACATATTTACCTCTATAGATTTTTTCAATGTTCATAAGGAAGATTATGAGGACATATTGGATATTTTATTATATTGGTTTAGGGACTTAATATTATATAAGAAAGTAGGCTCCTCAGAGCTTCTAATAAATCAGGATAAAATTAGCCTTTTATCCAAGCAATCCTTCTTAAAGGAAGAGAAAATTAATGATATAATATATAGAGTTATAGAAACAAAAGAAAATATCAATAGACATGTAAATTATCAATTAGCCATAGAAACCATGCTTTTAAAGATGCAGGAGGTATAATTTTATGACGACAGTAGTAGGTGTAAGATTTAAAAAAGCGGGTAAAATATATTATTTTGATCCCGATGGGATGGATATAGTAGAAGGGAATTGTGTAATAGTAGAAACAGCTAGAGGAGTAGAATTTGGTCATGTAGTAGTAGGTCCTAAGGAGGTATCAGAAGAGGAAATAGTACCTCCCCTAAAGAAGGTCATTAGAGTGGCAACGGAAGAAGACCACAAAATCCATAAGCATAATAAACAAAAAGCAATAGATGCTTTTTATATATGTGAAGAGAAGATAGCAGAACATGGCTTGGATATGAGGCTTGTAGATGTAGAATATACTTTTGATAACAACAAGGTAATATTCTATTTTACAGCTGATGGAAGAGTAGATTTTAGGGAATTAGTAAAGGATTTAGCAGCAATATTTAAGACTAGAATAGAACTAAGACAAATAGGTGTAAGAGATGAAGCAAAGATGATAGGAGGATTAGGACCTTGTGGGAGATTGGCTTGTTGTGCTACTTTTTTAGGGGAATTTGATCCAGTTTCCATAAAGATGGCAAAAGATCAAAGCTTATCGCTAAATCCTTCGAAGATATCTGGTCTTTGTGGAAGGCTTATGTGTTGTTTAAAATATGAAAATGAGATGTATGAAAAATTATTGGAGAAGATTCCCCCCGTTGGGACTATAGCCATAACACCTGAAGGGAAGGGTACAATAGTGGAAACTCATACTTTATTGGAGATGGTAAAGGTGAAAGTAAAATTAGAAGACGATACAGAGGATATATTCTGTTATAAATTGTCCGATATTGAAGTAACTGACGAAATAGATTCTGAATATCAACGTAATCCAGAAATATCAAATGTATCAGAAGATGATACAGAAGATTGTGAATAAACAATTTTTATAAAATTACCCTTTTATTATTTACTATTTTTTGATAAAATAGTAAAGTGTAAAGTATAAGCTATTACCTAGGGGGTGAAAATTTTGGCATATAAAATAACTGATGCATGTATTGCATGTGGCGCTTGTGAAGCTGAATGTCCAGTTGAGGCTATATCTGCAGGAGATGACAAATATGTTATAGATCCAGATAAATGTATTGATTGCGGTTCTTGTGCAGAAGTATGTCCAGTTGATGCACCTCAACCAGAGTAATTTTACTTAAGTACCTATAAAAGACCCTAATTAGGGTCTTTTTTATAAATGTGTTTAAGGAGAATTATATGAAATATATACTAAAAGAAAATGAAAGGTTAGACATTATACCTGGAACAAAATTAAATATAATCCAAAATAAAAATAGATTTTCCTATGGCATAGACGCCATATTACTTACTAGTTTCATAAAGATCCAAAAAGGAAGTCATGTAATGGATTTAGGTACTGGGACAGGTATAATTCCTTTAAGACTTCAAGGATTGTACGAGCCAGGAAGGATTATAGGAGTAGAGATTCAACAGGATATGGTTGAAATGGCCACTAGAAGTGTCTATATGAATCAATTGGAGGACAAAATAGATATTATAAATATGGATTTAAAAGATATACCCAGCAGATTTAAAAAATCCACATTCGATATTATTACCTCTAATCCACCCTATATAAAAAGAGGCAGTGGCATAGTAAATCCTAATAAAAACTTTGCTCTATCTCGTCACGAAATAAGTTGTACTTTAGAAGACATAATGAGAATAGCTCAATACCTTTTAAAAAATAAAGGCAAGTTATATTTAGTTCATAGACCTAATAGACTATCGGATATTATTTGGACTGCTAGGGAATACGGCTTAGAGCCTAAAACTATTCAATTTATTTATCCAAAAGCAAATCAAGCACCTAATCTATTACTATTAGAATGCATAAAAGGTGGAAATATAGATTTAAAGATAGAAAAACCCATTGTAGTATATGATGATAAAGGCACATATACAGAGGAAATATACCAAATATATGGGATGACAAAGGAGAATGAATATGAGTAAAGGAATTCTTTATATTTGCCCAACTCCCATTGGCAATTTAGAGGACATAACCTTGAGAACCTTAAGGGTACTAGAAGAAGTGGACTTGATAGCAGCAGAAGATACTAGACATACCCTTAAGTTGTTAAATCATTATAATATAAAAAAACCTCTAACCTCTTATCATGAACATAATAAAGTAGAAAAAGGTAAAATGCTTATAGAAAAATTAAAAGAAGGTATAGATATTGCACTAGTAACAGATGCGGGTATGCCAGGAATCTCAGACCCTGGAGAGGATATAATTCGTTTAGCCATAAAAAATCAAGTAAATATAGTAGCTCTCCCTGGTGCTAGTGCACTTATAACTGGATTGGTATTATCAGGACTTTCTACAGATAAATTTGTATTTGAAGGTTTTCTCTCTTCAAAGAAGAAAGCAAGAAGGGAAGAATTAAAAAGCTTAAAAGAAGAAAGAAGAACTATAATTTTATACGAGGCTCCCCATAGGGTGTTAGATCTTTTAAAGGATATGAAGGATATTTTAGGCAATAGGAGATTAGCAATTGCAAGAGAGTTAACAAAAATACATGAGGAAGTATTTAGGGGTAATATATTAGAAGCTATACAAAAGTTTGAAGAAGAAAAGCCTAGAGGAGAGTTTGTATTGATAATAGAAGGAGCACAAATACAGGAGGAAGATCCTTATAAGGACATAAGTATAAAGGAACACATAAAATTGTATATGGAGGAAGGGTTATCCAAAAGGGATGCAGTAAAAAAAGTAGCGGATATTAGGGGAATATCCAAAAATTTAGTATATAAAGAGAGTATAAATATGTAATAAAAAATACCCGTCATAAAAGGCGGGCACTTAGGATTGCTTTTTTAATTCTTCTAAGCAAGCAGGACAAATGTTTTTACCTTTAAAACTAACTACATCCTTAGCTTGTCCACAGAAAATACATGCGGGAGCATATTTTTTGAGTATAATATGTTCTCCATCTACAAATATTTCCAATGCATCTTTAACCTCAATATCCAAATTTCTTCTAAGTTCTATAGGTATAACGACTCTACCTAGTTCGTCTACTTTTCTTACAATCCCAGTTGATTTCATAAATCATTCCTCCTATAAAATAATGTAAAAAAATCGACTTTATTCTACAACTTAAAGAATACCATAAATACCAAATAAAGTCAACTAGAATCGAAATAAATTTGGAGGTGGTAAAATTGTATTCCATTGATGATAATTTAAAAGAAAAGATAATGTTTCTAAATAGTATATTATCAGAAAAATATAAAAAAGTATTTTCCCTAGATGAGGGATTTATCAGGGAATTTATAGAGGAAAAAGTAGGTCCTATACGAAAAATGGAAAAACTTAATAGAGAGGAATTAATGTACTATTACAAAAAGGGAGGTATATTGGGAGTTGATGGTTCTAGAAACAGAATAGGAGGCGCTTATCCTCATTTTGTGGAAATATATCAAGGTTTGGCGAAATCTACTTTGTATAAGGATAGACCCATATATAAAGCGGATTTTTATACTCCTTTATATGATGAGAGTATAGAAAACCCAATGGAAGATTCGAGAGAAGAAGAGGAATCTATAAGAAATAGGAAATTATCTACCATAGAAATAGAAGCAGCTTTAGAAGGTATTAAGCAGTTAAATCCCTATGCAGTTATGATGGATGGTTCCCTTATCAGATATGATATAGAATCCTTTAGTCGGTGGATGGAGTTGAGAAAGGAATGTGAAGAAAGGGGAATAATATTAGTAGGTGTAATAAAGGATATTAAAACCTCTATTATAGGAGATCTACTTAAGGAAGATAAGAATTTAAGTATAGATGAATGTTTTTATGATAGAGAGCTTTTATATGGTATATTAGAATATGGAGAGATGATAGCCATTCATGGAGAGGTTACTAAAAAAACCAAAGAAGGTTTTTCTTCATTATTTATGCGAAGTTCCAATGCTCCAACGGTTATAGGTATGGATATATTGGATAGTCAAAAGGAACATTTAGAGGAAATGGCGAGGTTGGTATTGACATTAACTCCAGAGGATAGTAGAGGAGTTCCACTATGGATTGATATAGTGGATAGTGAAGTAAAAATATCAGATGATATGATAAGAGGACTTATGGAGTCTTATTTAGATAGACAAATATTAGAAATGCTTTTTGTACCGGAAAGGGATAAAAGAACACTCTAGGAGGGATTTTGATGAAGGTTGTAGGAATCACTACACAACAAGAAGTTTACGTAGGTTCTAAGGATAGAAATTTTAGAATAAATGAATTTTTAATAATATCCGACCCTTATCAAGGAGATTTGATAGGTGAAATAGTGGAAGCGAAAACTTACAATAAATATATTCCCTTAAGTCTTCATGGAGAATTAGCAGATGGCTCTGTCATAGAATCTTTAAAAGCTTTAGGTTACAATATTGAAGAAGATACCATATACATAGGGAAGATTCGCTTGCTAAACGAAGCATTATATCCGGTAGAAACAGGTTGTGATGTAAGAGTACCAACTTTTGATGAGGTTAAAAATATAATGATAAATTCTTCTGCTGATGAAGGATTGGTATTAGGAATTATAAAAAATACAGATCAGATGGCTAAAGATATGGATGAGAAATTTAAGAATTTATTATACACCTTTGAAGATGGGAAATTAAAGAAGCAAGAGGATATCCCTTATATATATAACATAAGGTCTATGCATCAATACCCTCATATTGGAGTATTTGGAGGCTCTGGCTCAGGGAAATCTTTTGGGCTTAGGGTAATATTAGAAGAATTGATGAAACTAAATATTCCTACAATAGTATTAGACCCTCATTTTGAGATGGATTTTAGCCAAAAAGGTTCATATATTCCTGAAAATAAAAAAGTAGACTATACAGATAAATTTAAATGTTTACAAGTAGGTTTTCATGTAGGAGTACGTTTTGAAGATTTAACCGCTCAAGATTTAAAAAATTTGTTAGATGCATCTAGTCCATTGACAGATGCTATGAACAATGTAGTGGATATATTATTTAAGAAAAATGATTCCTACAATAGCTTTTATAATAGATTAAAGATGCTAGCAGAAGCCCAAGAAGAAGGTTCTTTAGATAGAATCAAATTAAGAATAGAAGAGGCTGAAAGCAATCTAGAAAGAGAGGGTTGGCAGAAGAGAAAAGAATTATTTTTAACTTATGATAAAACCTGTCCATATAATTCGGTAAGAGGAATAATATGGAGGCTTACTCGATTAAATAATGAGGGAATATTTAGCAAGGATATTAGAGAAATTGAAGAAGGCCTGCATATGGGCAAGCTAATAGTAATTCAAGGTAACACTCGAATATTGCAGGTATTTAGCACATATCTTTTAAACAATCTGTATCATAAACGAAGGGATTACAAAGATGCCCTATATAAAAAAACAACTGCTGAATATTTTCCTCCATTTGTTGTAGTAACGGATGAAGCTCATAATTTTGCTCCAAAAGGATATGATTCTCCGTCTAAATCCATATTAAAGGAGATATCACAAGAAGGGAGAAAATATGGTACTTTCTTGATACTTGCAACCCAAAGACCTACTTTATTAGATGAAACCATAACTGCTCAATTGAATACCAAGTTCATATTTAGGACTGTAAGAGCATCAGATATTCAAACCATACAAGAAGAAACAGATATAACAGTAGAAGAAGCTAGAAGATTACCTTATTTAAGAACAGGAGATGTGTTTATATCAGAAGCCTTAATGGGAAGAACCATTTTTGCAAGGATTAGAGCAGCTTATACTACTAGTCCTCATACAGAGAATCCCTTTGATGAATTAAAAAATAAATTTAAAGAAGAAGACGACAAATTTATACAAATAATAAAGGACAAACTACCTATTAGTGGAGATGACTTCATAAATGTAATAAAAGAGATAGAAAACGACACAGGGATAACATATAATATAGATATATTTGAAGAAAAATTAGAAAATATGGTGGATAAAGGAATACTTAAGAAGGAAAAGACTCCTTTTTTCAACATATATAAAGAATAACTTTCTTTTTCGGTGCCAGGCACCAAAAAAGAAAGTTATAGAATATTCTGAAACAAATATTTATAAAATAAAGTAAATATTATTAAACCCCTTTTCATATATTTTTAGGAGAGGGGTTTTTTTATGCTAAATACTATATGGTTTTTTATGATATTTATTGGAATAGTATATGGGGCTTTAACAGGCAATTTAGGGGAAATAAACAGTATAATATTAAAGGAAGCTCAAGAGGGAGTTACCTTTGCTATAAATCTTATTGGCATCATGTCTTTTTGGTTGGGTATTATGAATATTGCTCAGCGTTCTGGACTAATAAAGAGCATATGTAATATTTTTAGACCTATAATGAGAATAATATTTCCTGATATACCAAAAAATCATCCAGCGGAAAACTGGATACTTATGAATTTTATAGCTAATATGTTTGGCATAGGAAATGGGGCTACTGCTTTTGGTTTAAAAGCAATGAAGGAACTAGATAGTTTAAACCATCATAAGAAAAAAGCCACTAATGCCATGGCTATGTTTTTAATAATTAATATGTCTTCCTTACAACTAGTGCCTCTTACCATTATAAAGATTAGGCAGGATTATGGTTCTTCGAATCCCACATCAATAGTAGGGCCTACCATATTATCAACAGGTTTATCTACTTTAATAGCCATAGTAATAGGCAAAATATTTGAAAGGAGAAATTAGATGTTAGATATTATTTCTATAGCTATGGTTCCAGCTATAGTTATCATAATAATAGTTCATGGTTATATAAAAGGAGTAGATATATACTCTGCCTTCATAGAAGGAGCAAAGGAAGGTTTAAAAACCTCTATAAGCATAATGCCTTACCTAATAGCTATCTTTGTAGCAGTGGGCATATTTAGAGGCTCTACAGCTCTAGATATGTTTATACATCTATTAAGCCCTATAACCAATCTGTTGGGTCTACCAAAAGAAATAGTACCTTTAACATTGATTCGACCTATATCTGGTAGTGGTGCATTAGGAGTAGTAAAAGATATTATAGCCAACTATGGTCCTGATTCTTTTGTAGGTAACTTAGCTTCTATAATGATGGGTTCATCTGAAACTATATTTTATACAATAACCCTTTATTTTGGTTCTATAGGGGTAGAGGATTATGGTTATACCCTAAAAGTTGCATTAATATCCTATATAATATCCCTATTTGTAACTACATTTATATGTTCCACAATTTATATTATATAATAAATTAGGGCGACAACTGTCGCCCTAATTCATTTTGTTAACAAATGTAATTGCCTTAATCTAGTATATAAACTCTTACTTTTCGTCTACCAAATCTTCTAGCTTCTTTTAAGCTATTAAAGAACAAGTCAATTCTATTACCTTTAATAGCTCCGCCAGTGTCCTCTGCAATACAATAACCATAATCTTTACTACCATCAAGGCTTTCCACGTATAACCTAGTACCTAAAGGTATTACTCTTGGGTCAACTGCTATAGCTCCTACTCTAGCTTTAGTACCAGAAGCTGTAATACCATGATATTTATCTCCTGGTTTTTTACCAGTACTTTCATAGGAATTGCTATAAGCAGTAGCTACCATGGTAAGTACTTTCTTATATCTTACATTTCCTCGTGAAGATTTTACCACTTTTCTTGTACCCTTTTTAGTAATCTTAGGTACAGGTTCTTTTACTATTTTTTCATCTATTACTTCTTCTGAAATAAGTTTGTTGTTTTCAAATACCTTTTTGATACTGATCTTTTTCAAACCGTCTTGACCTTCTTGGGTTACTTTAGTAACACCAAAATCTAATTCATTGGATTTTTCAGTAATACTTTCATGGGGAATCACCTTATCAATCTCTTCAACAATTTCTCTTACTCTATATATTTTGATTTCCCCACCTATACTTGCTACCTCATCTAAACCAGGTTTTGTGTAATCTAATTCTCCTAGTTTGATGCCTAAGTCATTTAATATATCTTTGACCTTTCTGTGAATTGATACTACCTCAAAACAGTTTTCACTATCACCTATGGTCAATAGATAAGGTTTTGGTGTCTTTATGATAATATGCATATTGTTTTCTACTTTTGCATCTAAAGGAACATTTATATATGCAGCTTTATCAAGGGTGATTCCCTCCGATTCAAGGAAATCTTCCACCGTATTAGCGTAGGTGGTTATTTCTTTCTTTTCATCATCAATAGAAAGAGTAATATCCTTGGCACTGCTAACATATGCTCCTAAAGATAAAGTTGTTGCTACAGCGAGGACAGTCAAAAGTTTAAAGTGGTTAGCCTTTTTGTTTGAAAATTCTTCCATGTTTTTCCCTCCTATATTTTTGACTGTATAGTATTCTAT
>FZPS01000214.1_pt124 | contig 32181 bp, 38 predicted proteins | sample 1817821 | NCBI WGS metagenome assembly FZPS01 (sample SAMEA104158645, study PRJEB21678) | metagenome | place: Germany | collected 2015-04-21
AACTAAGCCCCAGCTCTGCTGAAGCTTTTTCCCTGCCCCTGCATAACAGGTAATGTGCCCCGTGATACTATTTCACTGTTCCAAACGGGTGCTCGCTTAAGCACATCCGCTGTTTCAGTTTTTCCTTATTATATTCCCCATAGGGCAGGTGACTGTGCCGTCAGCATTGAGCAGAAAACAGCTTATCGCGCCTTTTTCCTGAACCTCCACTTCCACTACTGTGTTTTCAAAGCATTTCGGCAATACTCCCGCTGATATGCAGGTTTTGATGTCTTCCGGCTTCGTGGATGAGCGCAGTTCCTCGGTAATCTCTGCTTCTACATACGGGATATTGTACAGCCTCTCTGTCTTGTCGTATTTGAGCGCCACATTCGGGACAATCCCGTTGAACAGGCAGTTTAATATATCTTCACGGCGGTTTCATAGCACTTTTCGGACAGTCTGACCAGTTGCGCTCACAACTAACCCCTTTCTAATCGGTTGTGGGCGGTTTTAGGTCTTTGTCAGAAGACACATTCAACTGAAAACTTGGTATGCGCATGCCAAATCTAATATTTGAATAAGCCTTGCCAAAACCATTCTGGCATGACATCAACAACTAGATATGACATGTCATAAAAAATTAAACTGAATAAGGCAAGCTATGGCTAACGTGGGTAAATATTGTATCGGTATTTAATAACATCTTGCTGGGCAAGACCTAAGCTGAAAGAAAAAGTGGTGTTTAACAATGTTGCGCAAAGCCGCACGGACGGGGAAATTATCAAAGACGTCAACAAGGATACATCTTTTTCAATAAAATTTACGGGTGCAAAAACTGGTTGCAAATAAGCTTGCAAAAGCATATAATAGCAGTTAGCCGGTAATTGCAATCATGCTGCGGACTTTGAACAGAAAAGGAGGTTTATTCATAAATGGTTGTTACAAAAGACACTATTATCGGTGATGTCCTTGATTATGACCAGACGACAGCCCGGTATTTCCTTGAAATCGGCATGCACTGCCTCGGCTGCCCGGCGTCGCGCAGCGAAACGATAGAACAGGCTTGCGAGGTTCACGGCGTGGACACCGAGGCGCTGATAAGCAAGCTGAACGAACACTTTTCAAAAAAAGGATGAATTCCTGATGGCGCGGTTGACTGAGGTTGCCGCGCTATTTTTGTAAAGCAACAGGGTTTACGGTATACGGAGGTTTGTCATGCGCTTGGATAACAGGCTGTCGCTGGTTGCCTCTTTTGTAAGGCGCAGCAGCCGGGTTGCCGACATCGGCACCGACCATGCCCGCCTGCCGGTTTGGCTTGTGAAAAACGGAGTTTGCCGGTCGGCAATCGCGACCGATATCAAAGCCGGCCCGGCGTCAATTGCGATTAAAAACGTGGCTGAGGCGGGGCTGAAATCCCGCATATCGGTAAGGATAGGCGACGGGCTGCAGCCCATTTTTCCCGACGAGGTTGACGATATCGTAATTGCGGGGATGGGCGGGGAGACAATCGCCGGGATAATAAATTCTGCCGATTGGCTCAAAAACTCCCGTTACCGTCTGATACTCCAGCCGATGACCAAACGCGACCGCCTTTTAAGGGAGCTTTTGACCGCCGGTTTTGCAATAATAGATGAGCGGATAGCCAAAGACGGCAACAAGCTGTATTCTGTGATTTGCTCGGAATATGACCCCGATGCCGCGTCCGCGCAGATAAAAAGGCCCGCCGTGCTTATAAAGGGCGGGTTAGACCCCTGCCGCGACAGGGAATACCTGATAAAACAAAAAAGCCGGCTGTTAAAAGCCGCGGCCGGGCTTGAAAAATCGGGCAAAACAGATGAGGCCGCAAAGCTTTTAAAGCTCGCCGACGAAATATTTGAATAATACGGTTTTCAGTTTAAAAATCCCCGGGTTAAGCCGAACTCGGGGATTTTAGCGTTTTTATAGGGTTTAATTCCTAGTGTCCACCACCATTCCGGTCTGGGTACCTTTTAAGCCGGAATAATAGTTGAACACCGCATCGCTTTTGCCCGCCTTTTTCAGCTCGGTTCGGGCTTCTTTTATCGCGTTTTGCAAAAGGGTTACGCACCGGTTGTTTGTTTCTATCAAATCCCGTACAGTCTCCCTTTGCCGCTGGCAGAGGGAAGCAAAGTCCTCAGCGTATGCCGGGCAATCTCCGGGTTCTTCCCCTGTAAGCAGGCGGGTCAAATAGCCGGATTTTTCCGGCTCCATCAAGCCGACCTGCCTGTCGATATTTTGGCCGTTTTCTTTCAGCCTTTCAATAAAGCCGTCGTGTTTTGAGTTGAACTCGTCAAGGACAAGGACATCAAAATCCTCGCGCTCAAGGTGCTTCAGCATTTGGCAAAGGCTTTTCTTGTATTCGTTCAGGATACAAATCCTGCCTTCCATTAGCCCGATTAATTCTTTCATATACATTTTTCCATATTATGCGATATAATCCTGCTTTGTTTTTCCGCCTCAACCCAGGTATTTTTCAAATCGGCAACAAACCCGATGACCAGGTTAATCCCTTCCACATCCTTGCTTACATTTGCCTTAACCAGCGTATCGTACATGAACTCGTACAGATACAAAAGGTTTGTGGATATCTCATATTTAAAGTCGAGGTTGTTTATAAGGTGGATCAGGATATCCTGCGCCTTGATAATGTGGTCGTGGGCCTGTGAAAGCCTGCCTCCTTCAATCGCGACGACCGATTTTTTCAGGTTTTTGATTATTTCGCCATACATCAGTGTAACCAGTTCGGAGGAGGTCATGGTGCTTAAATACTTTTCCTGATAGCTTTTGACGTCATACATTAAACCCTAACTCCCTTGCTGAGTAGTAAGAGAAAACAGATATGCGCTCTGTTTGTTTATGGTGGACAATGCCGACTCAAGCTTTGAGAATTTCATCCAGTAATACTCCTGCTTTTCCTTCAGTTTTTTCTTCAGCAGCTCGATTTTGCTGTCCAGGTTTCTCAATTTGACGGTATAGAGCGAGCTGTAATCGTTTTCGGAGCTGCCGACCAGCTTGGTGAGCGCTCCCCTTGTTATCAGGGTGTTGTTCTGGATGATGTCGCTTATCCGGTACAGAAGGCCGGATTCGTTAAAGCGCTTTTGCAACTTTTCGGGATCGGTGTTGTAGGGGGAATAAATCACCGAGGACTTCTGCGTAAACAGCTTTGCGATTTCCTCCGGTTTTTTGAGCAGTGCCTGCCTGAGCCTTGTTTCATCAATTTTGAGCTGGCCCTTGTCCGAATACTTGCCGGTTGTAATGCCGATTTCAAAAAGGGTTATGCCGCTACCGCCGCTGTCAAACAGCTGACTGACTTCGGAATACACCGCGTTCCTCAAAGCGGTTTCAATCGCCTTAAGATATGAATCGCTCCTCAAAAGCCCGCTTTTTGCCTTCAGGTCGTGTTCGGCGGCTTTTTCCGGCCCCAGTTCTTTGCGCTGCTCGTCGGTGAGAGGGGGAAAGTCGCGGTATTTCGGTTCGGACAGCTTGTCGGTTATGCTTTTGAGCAGGGAGTTGTAGTCTTCAACAAACTGCCTGATACTGGACAGAACCCCTTCGGTGTCAAACTCAATGTCTATCCTGATATTTTCCTCGATATCCCCGTCAGCCTTTCCTGTGAGATTGTAGGTTATCCCGTCAATCTCAAAGGTGTTGGAGCTTTTTACAACTGTAATAAAATCAAGGTCGCTGATGTTAGGGGAACTGGGATTGGTGTTGATTTTGATTACCGCGTTTGTGCCTTCGGTGAGTTCGCCGCTGCCAAACAGCGAGTGCAGCAGAGAGCCCGAAACATCTTCCAGAGCAATCCCGACGCCCGCGCCGGTGGTTTTGGAAGTCAGAATAAACTTGTCTTCAATGCTTGAGTACGTCATGGTTACCCCGGCATCGCTGGAATTTACCATGTTGATTATATCCGTCAGGGTGTAATCCGAGCTGAAATTAAACTCAACTCCGTTGATTTTGAAGGTGCCGCTGTCGCCGGGCGGGACGCCCAGCGGCGAATTTGCCAGTGTGTCGGACAGGCTGAGGGAGCTGCGCTGCCCGTCGGTAAAGTCGAAAATGCCGGAGATATCCCCCTCGTCGGTTTTGCCGAGGATGATGGTATTCCCCGGCGATTTTAACGTCAGGGTATTCCCGTCAGCTTCGACGGTTACCCTTCCGGTGCCGAACGAGCCGTCCAGCAGGTTTTGTAGCGCGTCCCTCACCGATTCGATGGTACCGTATATTCCGTCTGAAAAGGTGAGGGTCTTTTCAACGCCGCCCAGCGTGATTTTCATTGATTTGCCGGCAAGCTCCCCGGTCCTTTCAATATCAACGGTTATCGCCAGAGGCTTTGTAACGGGATCTGAGCTGACAAGCCTTGAGGCTGAGGCAAGGGAGACTATGTCCTTGATTATTACGGTTTTTGACGACAGATTGCCGCCCGCTGCCACCGAAAGGTATTGGGAACCGGTGTTTTTTGTGGAAAATTTCGAAAACAGGCTTTGGAGCATATCGGCGCTTTGGGAAAAGTATTTATTGTAAAACCCGTTGAGCTTTTCAATTATTTCGCGGTATGCGTCCCTTTTCCAGATTAAAAGCTGCTTTTCCCGGTGGGCGGCGATGACTTTGCTCTGCTCGGCCAAGGTCAGACCGTCCACGATGGCCTCGGTGTCCAGCCCGGTTTCCAGCCCGCTTATGCGGTTGTACGTATTAAGGGATAATGAGCTTATACTGATTGGCATGTAAACCACCTCGCTTATATTCAATTAATATATCGGAAGAAGAAAGAAAAAGTTAACACGGAGTATTAAAAGCGTTTTTTAGGCGTTTGTTTACTGAAAACGGGCAGGTTTGACCATCAATTGCATCAAAAATGTCGCCATAATTTTTGCATATTATACAAATCTCGCTTTGATACCACACAAAAAAACAACATAATATTGACAAATTCAACATAATTGGCTATATTTATAGGCAGTAATGCAATGAAAAAACTGGAAGAGGGCTTTTATTACATTATAGTAAGCATATGCATATAAGACTAAAAGATTGAGAGGTAGATTGTTATGTCGATAGTCAACGGCAACTACGATTTATTAAAAAAAGGTCTGGACGCCTTGTGGCTCAGGCAGAAGGTGATTTCCGGCAACATTGCTAACATAAGCACGCCGGGGTTTACCGCAAGCGAGGTTGAGTTTGAAGACCTGTTTTTGGACATCCTTCAAAGCGGGGAGGAAAGGAAGACAATCAACCGGCTTGTTAGCGAACTTGAACCGGTTATTGTGGAGGACCAGACAAGCGCGGTCAACGAGAACGGGAACAATGTGGATATTGACGGTCAGAGTGTGGAAATGGCGCGCACCGTGCTCGCCTATCAAACAGTAACAAGGCTGATTGCCGATGAAATCTCAAGAGAAAAATACGCAATCAATGAAGGGAGACGATAAGGATGGCGTTTTTAAGCTCTTTAAATATCGGCGGGTCGGCGCTCTCCGCGCATAAAACAAAAATGAACATTATAGCCCAGAATATTGCGAACGCCAACACCACCAGAACCGAGGACGGCGGCGCTTACAGGAGAAAGATTGCGACCCTCGCCGAGGACAACATCAACGAATTCGGCACTGTTCTTGAAGACGAGCAGGAGAGGTACCGGGTGTCCGGTGTCATGGTCGCGGGGATTGTCGAGGACCCCGCTCCGCTGAAGCCGGTTTACAACCCTTCCCATCCTGATGCCGATGAAAACGGGTATGTCATGCTGCCGAACGTCGACACAGTTGCCGAAATGGTGGACATGATTGCTACCTCAAGGTCTTACGAAGCCAATGTTACGGCTTTTAACTCGCTTAAACTCATGGCATCCAACGCGCTGAATATTGGAAAATAAGGGGTGAATTTGAATGCCATTATCATCTATCGGTCAGATAAACCTGCAGCCGGGGCAAGCGCTACCGCAAATCGGCAAAAGCGAGAATGAATTATACGTGCCGTTTAAGGATATCCTGAAAAACGCGGTGGAGAACGCAAAGGAGACCCAAAGGGTGGCGGAACAGGATATTTTGAATGTGCTGTCGGGGCAGACCGACGATTTGCACACTGTAATCATAAATTCCGTCAAGGCTGAACTCGCGCTCCAAACGCTGGTGCAGCTTAGGAACAAAGCGCTGGAATCATATAACGAAATAATGAGAATAACCCTTTGATTTTATTCAGGCGCTACTTTAATAGGTAGTTAAGGAGAATGGGGATGCCCTCTGAGATAATTAAGCAGGTTAAAGAGTTTTGGAGCAAGCTCGGCAAAAAGGCAAAAATCGCGGCAGTGTCCGCTTTGGCGTCGGTTCTGTTTATTTCAATTCTGGTTACTGTTTTGCTGAATATAAAGAGTTATGGATTACTGTACAGCGGATTGTCGTCGCAGGAGCATGCGCAGATAGTCTCAAAGCTTGGGGAAATGGCGGTGGATTTCAAGACCAAACCCGGCGGGATTATTCTTGTTCCAAGCGACAAGGTTGCGAGCCTGAAAATGCAGTTGTCATCCGAAGGGTACCCGAAAAGCACCCTGAGTTATGATTTATTCACAAGCAGCAGCAGTTTTATGACAACCGATTTTGAAAAAAGGCAGTACCTGATTTTTCAGCTTCAGGAAAGGCTGCAAGAGGCAATTAAGACGATTTCGGGCGTCAGGAACGCGATAGTTACCCTGAATGTAACTGACGAAAGCAACTATGTACTTGAAACCGACGTGGTGCCAAGCACCGCCTCTTTGGTACTTGATTTGGAATCGAGCGTTTCGCTGACTCCAAAACAAATCAAGGGTATTGAAAACCTGATTGCCAAAAGCGTTCCGGGCCTTACAAACGACAACGTCTCTATAATAGACTCCGAAGGGAATATTCTGAATTCGGGCATAAGCTCCGGGTCCGGCGTCAATCTTGAAAAGGTTGAGATTGAAAAGCAGGCGGGCGAAATCTACAAGGAAAAAATCATTAAGCTGCTGGAGCCTATTTACGGCGAAAAAGGGGTAAGCGTCGCCGTAAATGTTTCGATTGATTTCACCCAAAAAACAACAGACCAAATCCAGTATACGCCTGTGGATATCGGCGCGGGAGCCGACTCTGACGAGGACACCGAGCGGTTTTTTAACCAAATCCAAAGCCAGATTGTGAACAACGGCGGGGAAGTCAGCAGGGTTTCTGCCTCTGTAATAATCAATAAGAGTATATCCGCTCAGGAGAGGGCGGAGGTAAACGAGATTGTCGCAAATTCGCTGGGGGTTGAAAGGGAAAACGTCATCGTTACCAGCATGGAGTTTGAGGCGGCGAACAAACGGTATAAAGACGCTTTGGAGGCGCTGAAGCCAAAGCCCTCGCTCTTCGCCCAGAGCGCAAAGTACATACTGCCGTTTGCCTCGGCAGCCGTGGCACTGGCAATCGCGCTGGTTTTGGTTCTTATAAAGAAAAGAAAGCCCAAACCTGCGGTTTCACTTGAGTATGAAGAAGTCAAGGATATTCCAAGCCAATTCCCGCTGACCGATGAAGTTCCCGCGATTGTCCTTAACGAAACCAGAGAACAGGCGATTAAAAGGCAGATTAAGGAGTTTACGGACACGCATCCTCAGATTGTCGCCCAGATGATACGCACCTGGCTTAAGGAGGACGAGGAATAGTGGCTACCCAGACAAAACTTGACCCGAAGAAAAAAGCGGCGGCGATTATCATAGACATGGGGGTCGAGACTGCCGCGAAAGTGTATAAATACCTGCGTCCCGAAGAAATCGAGCAGCTCACCGTGGAAATCGCAAGCCTCGACAAGCTGGCTCCCGAAGAGGTGGAAACAACCCTCGATGAGTTTTACGAGCTCTGCCTTGCCCAGAAGTATATCACCGAAGGCGGGATTGAATATGCCCGCAACATTCTCCACAAAGTCATGGGACCGATTGAGGCGGCAAAGCTGATTGAAAAGATTACCCAGTCGCTGCGGACCAGAGTCTTTGACTTTCTGAAAAAAGCCGACCCGAAACACCTGTTGAGCTTTATTCAGAACGAACACCCGCAGACTATCGCGCTGATTCTGTCTTACGTAAAGCCGGATCAGGCCGCATTCATACTCGCCAATCTGCAGAGGGGAATCCAGATTGATGTCGCGGAGCGTATCTCCAACATGGACAGGACTTCCCCGGAGATCATCAAGGAAGTCGAAAGGACGCTTGAAAACAAGTTTTCTTCGATTGTCAACCTCGATTTGGCTGAAATCGGGGGGATAAAGCACATGGCGGAGCTTCTCAACTCGGTTGACAGGGCAACCGAAAAGTACATTCTTGAGGAGATGGCCAAAAAAGACCCAAAACTGTCTGAAGAAATAAGGAAGCGTATGTTCGTATTCGAGGATATTGTAATGCTGGATTCGGTATCAATCCAAAGGTTCCTGAGAGATGTGGATATCAGGGATTTGGTTATTGCCTTAAAAGGCGCGAACGAAGAAGTTACAAACACCATCTACTCCAATATGTCAAAGCGGATGGGCGAAACCATTCAGGAAGAGCTGCAGTACATGAGAGGGGTACGGCTGCGCGACGTAGAGGAAGCCCAGCAGCGGATTGTCGGCATAATAAGAAAGCTTGAAGAAGCCGGGGAAATCTACATATCACGCGGACGAAAGGATGAGATTATTGTCTAGTGTAGTCAAATTCCCGAATGTTGTGGAAGACGCCGTGTATTTGCTGTCGCAGGAATATAAAAACCGGGCTATTCATGATTTTTCGGATAAAGAAGAGGCGCTCGCCGAGTGCAAGCAGATAATAAAGGCGGCCAAGCACCAAGCACTAAGTATAATTACCGAAGCGAGAGAACAGGCACTGCAGATAAAGAATTCGGCCGAACGTGAAAAGGAAAAAACGCTTGAACAGGCGAAAAAAGAGGGCTACCAAATGGGCTTTGAACGCGGCGTTTCGGAAGCCGAAAGCAAAAAGTCCGATATGCTGAAGGAAATCTGTGATTTGCTGTCCGAACTGCACAGCAAAAAGGAAAGGATAATTGAGCAAAATAAATTACTGATTAAGGAGATGGTCCTCGACATCGCAAGGAAGGTTCTGGACGCCGAAATCGACGAGAACAAGCATTATTTCCTCAACCTGTTCAAAAAAGCGGTGGAGGATTTTTCGGCGGGCGAACGGCTGAAAGTCTCGGTTTCCCCCCACGAGTACGAGTTTGTTACTTCAAATGCCGATTTGCTGCTGTCGTTGGTCAAGGAGGCCAAGTACATAGACGTCGTAAAGCTCGACGGCCACCCGAAAGGCACCTGCATTGTGGAATCATCGAACGGGATAGTGGATTCCAGCATAAAAACCCAGTTAAAAATAATCGAACAGGCGCTGGTCGGCTGCTAGCCGGGTTTAGTTGCAAATAATTGTGTAGGGGTATGGTTGTGGCGGCAGGTTCTTATAAAAAAGTGTTAAAGGAAATCAACCCTGTTCTCCAGATAGGGAAAATAGACAAAATCATCGGACTGGTGATTGAATCCACCGGCCCGCGCGCCAATATCGGGGATGTCTGCAATATTTACACGTCAAAAGGGGACAGGTTCATCAAGGCCGAGGTGGTCGGATTCAAATCCGAAAGGGTACTGCTTATGCCGTTTGAGGATTTGAACGGCATAGGCCCCGGCAGCGTTGTGGAATCAACCGGCGACGTGTTAAAAATTCCGGTTGGGGAACAGCTGACCGGCAGGATACTCAACGGTTTCGGCCAGCCAATCGACGGGTTAGGGGAACTATCTGGTATGCGGTATTATCCCGTAACCAACAAACCGAGCAACCCGCTTACGAGAAGAAGGATAAACGAGCGCATTAATTTTGGGATAAAGGCGCTTGATTCGATGCTCACCTGCGGTAGGGGCCAAAGGCTGGGGATATTCTCCGGCAGCGGGGTTGGCAAAAGCACCCTGATGGGGATGATTGCAAGGAATATTGATTCGGATGTGAACGTAATCGCGCTGGTCGGTGAAAGGGGACGGGAGGTCAAGGATTTCCTCGAAAAGGATTTGAAGGAAGGGATAGAAAAATCCGTGCTGGTGGCGGCGACCTCCGACCAGCCCGCGATGATGAGGCTGAAATGCGCAATGGTCGCGACCACAATAGCCGAGTATTTCAAGGACCAGGGCAAAAACGTTCTGCTGCTGATGGATTCCCTCACCAGATTTGCGATGGCGCAGCGCGAGATTGGGCTTGCAACCGGGGAGCCGCCTGTCGCAAGGGGGTACACGCCGTCAATATATTCAGTCCTGCCGAAACTGCTTGAACGTAGCGGGAATTTCAAAAAAGGCTCAATCACCGGCATTTACACCGTACTTGTTGAAGGAGACGACGTGAACGAGCCGATTTCGGATACCGTGAGAGGGATACTGGACGGACACATTGTTTTGTCAAGGACTCTGGCGATGAGAAACCACTATCCCGCAATTGATGTGCTGGCGAGTATCAGCAGGCTGATGAACGAGATTGTGGACGGCGAGCACATGGAGATGGCAAACAAAATCAGGAACATAATGTCGGTGTACTATTCCAATTACGATTTAATCAATATCGGCGCGTACAAGAGCGGGACAAACAAAGAGCTGGATCAGGCGATTTCAATGATTGACAGCATAAACTCCCTGCTCACGCAGGGTATTGACGAGAGTTACAGCTACCAGCAGACAATCGGACTAATGCGGCAGCTTCTTTCACAGGGAAAAGCTGAATAAAGGAGGTTGCGGCAAATCCCGCCGCAGCTTGATATGAAACTTTTTAGATTTACGCTGAGCAAGGTGCTTGATTACAAGCAAATGGTACAGAGGATGGAGGCCAACATCCTCAGAGAGATGAGGGAAAACCACCAAAGGCTTACCCGCGAGCTTGACAGCCTTGTGTCGGAATACCAGAAAGGGAAAACATGTTTTCTGGACAAATGCCGGCAAGGCTCCATGGCAAGCGAGCTTAAGTCTGAGGGTTTGTATTTGTCATGCCTGCAGGACAGTATCAGCCGTAAAAAAGCCGAGCTGTACAAATCCGAGCTTGAAATTCAGGCGCAGATTGTCAGGCTGACAAAAATAAAGACCGAAACGGCCTCAATCGAAAGGCTGAAGGAAAAGCAGCTCAAAGCGCACAGGCTTTTGGAGCAGAAGGAAAACGAGGTGCTGGTTGACGAATTCGTATGCAATACATCGCTGCAGCCGATTTTCCAGCAATGAAAGGGGGTGAGTTGAATGGTAAGCACGGTGAGGATTGACACCGCGCAAGCCGCCGCCGATTTTGACGCGCTCGGTTTAAGGGCGCCGCCGGACATCGGGTTTTCAGCCGTTCTCGACAAAGCGTGCGGTTTAATGCCGAAGTCTTTGGAGTATAAGGCAAAGGGTGCCGAGGAGAGTATCGAATACCCGACCGACAGGGCGGACGGCACGGCTTCAAGCAGTAAGGGGATAACCGAAAGCGCAGGCCAAAAACAGCCGAAAGCCGCCGAACAGGAAGGCGATGAAACAATCTTAATTCAGGCTTTAGTCGAGGTTGATTATCCGCTGCTCTTTCAGACCGATACAGCTTTACCTGTAAATACCTTGGATGAAACGGCGGCAAAACCTGCGGCTTTGGGCAGTGAGAACGGCGTCCAGACCCGGCCGGCAGGCCCGGTATTCCAGCCCTCGGCGGAAAACCGTCCCGACTTTTGCGCTGCGGCATGCGAAATCGGCGCCGGCGAGCCGCTTTTGCCAACGCAAATAACGGCGCAGACGGTCGGACAGGCGGCTGAAAAGGCGAATGCCGCAGACAACGCAGGCGGATTGGGTTTTGCGGAAAAAACCGGTGGGAAAGCAACTGACACAAAAGCCGACGCCGCGGTTATCGGCAAAACCGGTATTTCTGATGGCATTGGCGGCAGTATCCGGCCGGCTGACGGGTTAGACGTAAACCGGGACTTTTTAATAACCGCGGACAGCCCCGATATCGACACACAGGGATTTAAAACGGTGGTTGAAAGCAGTGATGGCCCCGCGCCCGTCAACCCGGAACCGATAGATGTCAAAGTCAGCGGGAGCCCGCGTTTTACTGCTAAAACCGCAGAGCCGGCAAAAGAAACAACAAAAACCGGCATACCAGCTGCAAAGCCCGACAAGCAAACCAAAAAAACCGCGCTTAACAGGGTGTCAGGCCACAAGGCTGAATTCTTCGGCCCTAAACCCGCGGGCAAGGCCGAGCCGGCCAACCGGGCGGATGAGCCTGATACAATCCGAGCGGCGGGGTTAAATCCGGTTTTCAAAACCGCTGCGCCGGCGGCGAGTCTGGTCAGCAAAGCCGAGGACACGCCTTTGCCCGTTAATGCAGGCTTGCCGGTCCGCGAGCAGATTGTCGATGATGTCAGGGCGAATTTTACGCAGGGCAGGAGCACCTTCAGCATCAGGCTTAACCCGAAGGAACTGGGAGAGCTGTTTGTCAAAATCACAATGGATGACGGAAAGGTTTTTCTTCAGATGAATACCAGCCTTCCCTCCACCAGGGATTTGATTTTCGAGCAGCTTGACCAGCTAAAACAGGCTCTTGCGGGCAGCGGCATTCATGTCGCGGATTTAAGCGTCAACTGCAGCGGCGGCGCGCCGCCCTGCCCGTTCGGCTTTTCGCTTGAGCGGGGGTTTGGCGGGAACGCCGGCGGACAGCGGTACCGGCAGGAACAGCCGGAGGAGTATTTAGGTCAGAAGGAAGAACAGGCCGGGTTTTTGTTCAAGCCGGCGCGGCTGGACTACAAAATATGAAAGGAGTGGTTACATGCCGGTTTCGGGAATTGGCGGCATTATAAACAGCAATTATTCCACCGGCGAAGTTAACCCCAGACTTGGGAGCAGTGAGCTTGGGTATCAGGATTTTATCACCCTGCTGACCGCACAGCTTAAAAGCCAGAGCATGTTTGAACCGGCGAACGACACCGAGTTTATCGCGCAGATGGCGCAGTTTTCGTCTTTGCAGCAGATAAACAGGCTGACGACCCTGATAGAAACTTCCCAGGCGATTTCTCTTGTAGGGAAGAATGTCGCCGCAATGACGGCTGGCGGAAATCAGGTTTTTGGCGTGGTTGAGAGCGTCAGCTTTGTCGGCGGCAGCCCGCGCCTGCTGGTCGGCGACAAGCTCTATCAGATGAGCGACATCGTCGAGGTAACCGCCGGGTCTGACGGGGAGGCGATGGAAGTCTGATATGAGGGCGGAACATTTCTTAAAAGTGCAAAGCCTGAGGGTTCAAGCCGGACAGATTTCGCCGCCGACAGGGGCGGATAAAGCAGATAAAACTCATTCCGGCGAATCCTTTGACAGGGTTTTGAAAAAGGAGATTGAAAAAACCCAAAACATCACCTTTTCAAAACACGCCAGAATCAGGATGTCCGAAAGGGATATCACCCTCACCGACAGACATCTTAACAGGCTGGACGAGGCGGTCAAAAAAGCCGGGCAAAAGGGAGTGAAGGATACCCTGGTTCTGATGGACGAGATGGCCTTTATCGTAAGCGTCAGGAACGCAACGGTGGTTACCGCGCTTACGGGCGGAGACATCAAAGGGAATGTTTTTACACAGATTGACGGAGCCGTGATAGTATAGCCGGACCTTCGGGAGGCTATTAAAATTTCGACTGACAGAGAAATTTTGCACGGCCGATTAAAAGAAATGGAGGTCAAAAAATGATCAGGTCTTTATACGCCGGTGTTACCGGACTTAGGAACCACCAGACAAAGATGGACGTTATCGGCAACAACGTTTCAAACGTGAATACCGCGGGCTATAAGTCCCAGCGCGTGGTATTCAAGGATTTGTACTACCAGACCCTGTCGTCGGCGACCGCGCCGGGCGTGGAAAAGGGCGGGCTTAACCCGATGCAGATCGGATACGGCTCGGCAATCGCGACAATCGACGTGCTCCATACCCGCAGCGGCATACAGATGACCGACGTGGTTACCGACTTATACATTTCGGGCGACGGGTATTTTCAGGTTATCAGCGGCGCGGGGGAAATCAATTTCACCAGAGTCGGCAGTTTCGACTTCGACCAAAACGGAAACCTTGTTGACGCGAACGGTTATTACGTGTGCGGAGGGGTACCCTCGCTGACGTCCCCAGTTGACACCATCGTGCCGATACAAATTCCGGATTTGCACTTATATTCCGAGCTGTCAATAGGTTTGGACGGTACTATCAGCGCGCTGAATTCCGAAACTGGAGTTATTGAAACCCTCGCGCAGATTGCGCTCGCGAAATTCACAAACCCAAGCGGTCTGGCGCTGCAGGGGAACCATTATTTAAAACAGACTCAAAACTCAGGCGACCCGACTTATGCAATCCCCGGTACAAGCGCGACGGGGGCAATCATTGCCAACGGGCTTGAAATGTCCAATGTGGATTTGTCGAAGGAATTGACCGACATGATTATCACCCAGCGAGGATTTCAGGCGAACTCAAGGGTTATAACCACATCGGACGAGATGCTGCAGGAACTGGTCAACATCAAAAGGTAACTGACCCGGTTTGGTTCAGGGGCTGTCTTAAGCCCCTGAACCAAACCCCCGGCTGAAACAGGCCTGGCCCTGTCGGAGTTAAAGGAGAACATAAAATGTCCGAAGTATTGACTCAAAAACAGATTGACCAACTGCTGTCCGAGCTATTGTCCAGCGGCAGCGGCGCCGACATAGCGGCGATTTCAGACAGGCGGATAAAGACGTACGACTTTAAAAGCCCGAAAAAGTTTTCAAAGGACCAGCTGAAGGTAATCAGAAGCGTCTACGAGAGCTTTGCAAGACATCTGGCCGTCTATCTTTCGGGCGTGCTCAGGACCTCGTGTCAGATAAAAGTGGACACTACCGAGGAACAGCCTTACTTTGAATACAACAATGCCCTTCCCGACATAGTGCTGATGGGCGTATTTGATGTTAAGCAGTTCGGCGGGTCTATCGTCATCGAAATCTCAAACGAGATAACTTTCACAATTGTCGAAATACTGCTCGGCGGAAACGGCAGCGGCAAAATTTTGGAACGCGAGTTTACTGAAATCGAGATTTCGCTGATGAAAAACATTTTCAGGCAGATGGAAAAATCCACAAAGGACGCGTGGGCGAGTTTTGCCGAGCTGGACGCCACTCTTATGCGGGTAGAAACCAATTCCCGGCTTATGCACACCTTTTCAATGGACGAGAGAGTGTTAATCATCGTGATGGAAATCGAAATCAATTCGATAAAAGGCACCATAAACGTTTGTATCCCGGTAATCAACCTTGAGCCTTTGGTCGAAAAAGGCAGCCGATGGAACGCGGCAAAAAGAAACGCCGACGTCATAAAGGACAGCCAGAGCAAAGAAGCCGTAATAGCCGGGCTTAAAGACGCCTACATAGATATTTCGGGGGTAATCGGGGACGCGGTTTTATCGCTGAAGGATGTTGTAAACCTGCAGGTCGGGGACGTCATCAAACTGCGGCAAACGGTGGACAGCGACATAAAACTGTATATGGGCGGCAAGCCGCGGTTTACGGGGATACCCGGCATAATCCGGAACAGAAAGCATATTAGGATAACCAACGTACTGCGCAATAACTGACATATAAAACCATTGTAAAGGAAGATACCATGATTGATACAAATTTCACTCTAAGCAATATCGAGCAGGACACCATCGGCGAAATAATGAATATCAGCATGGGCGCCGCCGCCGCCGCCCTGTCAACCCTGATTGACAGGAAGGTTACCATCACCGCCCCGGAGGTAAAGCTTATATCCGGCAGTGATTACGATTCAAAGGCTTTCGCTCCCGCCGTCTGCACTGAAGTCAGGTATCTGAAAGGGCTTAATGGCAGCAATTACATGATAATGAAACAGCCCGACGTCAAGCTGATAGTAGCTATTCTTTCAAACTCGAAAGAGGAACCCGATGACGGGGCATTGAACGAAATGCATTTAAGCGCCATCGGGGAGATAATGAACCAGATGATGGGCTCGGCCAGCACCGCCCTCTCAAGCTTTTTCGGCCACAAAATCACGATATCAATCCCCGACGTGTTCGAAGTCGGCAAATTGGGCGAAAAGATAATGGATTTAAATCTCGACACCATCGTAATGGTGAGGTTTAAGTTCACAATCGAGGACGTACTGGACAGCGAGTTTTTCAGTCTGATGCCTTCCGAGTTCACAAAGGATTTGGTCAAAAAGGTTCTGAACAACGGCCATCAGGCGGAAACAAAGGAAAAAAGGGAAGGCGGCAAAAAAAAGAAGCCGAAGCCTTCCGGTGCGTACAGGGTGGATGAGATGAGCAATAAAACAGCAAATCAAAATCAGGCGAATACCAATCAAAATCAGGTGAATGTGAAACCCCTGAAACTCTGCAGTTTTGACGATGAGCAGGAACCGGTAAGCGCCGAGTATTCCCAGCCCAGCTTTGATTTGATAATGGATGTCCCGCTTGAGATAACTGTGGAAATCGGACACGCCAGAAAGCTTGTAAAGGAAGTCCTGGAAATCCAGCAGGGGAACATAATCGAGCTTGACAAGCAGGCCGGAGACCCGGTCGATATCATCGTAAACGGGCAGCTGCTCGCCAGAGGGGACGTTGTGGTCGTGGACGACAATTTCGGCGTCAGGATAACCGAAATCGTGTCAAGGAAAAATCTGTTTAAAGCATGAACACCATTGATTAATTAACCGGGGATGTGAAGAATTGGACGGTGTTTTGACAGCTCTGCAGTTTATGGGCTCGCTGATTGGAGTAGTCGCAATAATCTTTCTGGCTTACTGGAGCACCAAATGGTTCTCCAAAAAATACAGTTCAATCAGGGGCGGCAGGCATATAAAAGTGGTGGAGCGGTGCATGGTCGGGCAGGATAAAGTACTGGTGCTGGCGAGGGTGAAGGGGAAGGTGTATTTTCTCGCGGTTTCGTCCCAGAATACTGCAACCGTGGACACGTGGGGCGCCGAGGAATTCCCTGAAATAGAGGAGGATGAAAGCCCGCCGGATTTTTTATCCGTCCTTAAAACAAAACTTACCGAACAGCTGCCTTTTGTCAGACCGGTTGCCGGCAAAGGGGAAGAGAAACAAAGATGATAAAACGTATTTTATTATTGACACTTTTACTTGCCGCTGTTTTGATTACCCCGGTTTTGGCCGCCGATTCGGACGTTACCATCAACATAAACGGGCTGGACAACGCCTCCAACAGCTTAAAAATCCTGTTCATCATCACTTTGCTCGCGCTGGTGCCCTCAATACTCATTATGATGACCAGCTTTACCAGAATTGTGATTGTGCTCTCCTTTGTCAGAAACGCGCTGGGGCTTCAGCAGACTCCGCCCAATCAGGTGTTGGTGGGGTTGGCGCTGTTTTTGACCATCCTGATAATGTCCCCTGTCTTAAAGCAGGTCAACGACGAGGCATACGCCCCGTATTCAAGAGGGGAAATCACGCAGGAGCAGGCGTTTGAAACGGCGATGGGCCCCATCAGGTCATTTATGCTGAAGAATACCAACAAAAAAGACCTCAACACTTTCATCAGTCTTGCGAAACTGGAAAAACCAAAGACTTATGACGATATCCCGACCGAGGTGCTGATACCGGCCTTTATCACCAGCGAGCTTAAGCGCGCTTTTATAATGGGCTTTTTAATCTTCCTGCCGTTTTTGATTATTGACATGGTGGTTTCAAGCGTGCTGCTGTCGATGGGGATGATAATGCTCCCGCCGACAATGATTTCGCTGCCGTTTAAAATCATACTGTTTGTGCTTGTTGACGGATGGGACTTGCTGGTCAAGTCGCTGATTACTAGTTTTAATTGAGCGGGTGGTATAGATGACGCAGGGGGAAATTCTGGCGATATGCAGGGAAGCGGTGCTGACCGCGCTTACGATTGCCGCGCCTTTTTTAATCGCGAGCCTTATCATCGGCATTGTGATATCGGTTTTTCAGGCGGCTACGCAAATCCATGAGCAGACCATCACATTCGTGCCCAAAATCCTGTCGGCGGCACTTATCCTGTTATTTATCGGCGCGTGGATAATCAACGTGATTGTGGGCTTCACCGAAAACATATTCACGATGATAAACAATCTTTCGTAGCGGATACTGCCATGTGGGAACTTATTTTTTCAAATTTTCAGGTATTTTTGCTGGTCTTGATGAGGATTACCGGAATGATAGTGTTCAACCCGATCCTCGGCAGGCGGAACTACCCGCCGCAGCTCAAAGCGGGGCTTGCGTTTTTCATCTCGATAATCGTAATCAACGTAATCCCCCACATCGAATTAAAGTTTGCGGGCGTTGAAGATTTTATGTTCGCAGGCTTGAAAGAGCTGTTTATCGGCTACGCAGTCAATTTTCTGTTCCAATTGTATATATCGGTAATTATCGTATCTTCCGAATTGATAGATTTTCAGCTTGGTTTTGGAATGTCCAAAATCTACGACCCGAAAAGCAATGTTCACATGCCGGTTACCGGCGGTCTGTTAAACGCGATGTACGTGCTGATTTTTTTCAGCAGCAACGGTCATCTGACTTTTATGCGGATAATCGTCTCGTCATTTGACATCTTCCCTGTCGGGACGCAGCTGTTCAATCCTGAGTTTGGCAGGTTTTTGGTTGACCTGTTCGGCAACATGCTTGTGCTTGCGATAAAACTGGCATTGCCGGTGATTGCGGTCGAGGTGATTGCCGAAATCGGGATGGGCGTGTTAATGAAAACCGTGCCGCAGATTAATATTTTTGTTGTTGGGCTGCAGCTTAGAGTTCTGATTGGCCTTGTATTGGTCGCGGTGCTGCTGCTTGGAGCCGCAGAATTCTTTGACGATATGACGGTTCAGATGTTCAGGAACATAAACAACACGCTTAAGCTGGCGGCGAGCTAGCCCGGATTTAACGGCAGGGGAGGGGTTATATGGCATACGAAGGCAGAACAGAAAAAGCCACTCCTAAAAAAAGGGAAGACGAACGAAAAAAGGGGAACATATTCCAAAGCAGGGAAGTCGTAACCGTTTTCACTCTGGCGGCGATCGCGCTGCTGCTAAAAGCCATTGCCCCCCTTTATTTCGATTATATAAAGCAAACCGTCCATTATTATTTTGGGCGGGCGCCGGAAGACAGCGTGCTGACAATCAACGAAACCAGAACCATCTTCAACGATGTTCTTATCCGGGTACTTATTCTTACCCTCCCGCTCGCGGTTGTGGCTTCGGTGTCGGCGGTGCTGGCCACATTTGCCCAGACAAGGATGAACATCTCCCGCGAGCCGATCAAGTTCAAGATATCTAGGGTGAGCATTATAAACGGGTTCAGGGGCCTGTTTTCGGTTAAATCCGCCGTCGAGCTTGTAAAGTCAATTATTAAAGTGTCGGTAATAAGCTATATACTTTACCAGAAGATCAGCTCTAACATCAACACTATCCTCAAAATGATTGGCAGCGACATTCTGGAAGCGGTTTACTGGATTGCCGGCACTGTGATTTCAATAATACTGAACATCTGTGTTGTGCTATTTGTTTTTTCAATCTTTGATTATCTGTACCAGTGGTGGGAATACGAGCGAAGGATAAGGATGACCAGACAGGAAGTCAAAGACGAATACAAACAGTCGGAAGGGGACCCCCTGGTACGTGGAAGGATAAGGGAACGCCAGCGCAGCATAGCCAATATCAGGATGATGGCGAGAGTTCCTACAGCCGATTTTGTGGTAACAAACCCGACCCATTACGCGGTCGCGATAAAATACGACCCTGATAGCGAGAGCCATAAAGCTCCGGTGGTTGTCGCAAAGGGGCGGGGCTACGTAGCTTTGAAAATAATCAGCATTGCCGAAGAAAACAGGGTAACGGTAACCCAGAACCCGGTTTTGGCAAGGGCGCTTTACAAATCGGTCAGAGTCGGCGGCGAGATACCCCCAAAATTCTATCAGGCCGTCGCCGAAATACTTGCATTTGTCTACAATTTGAGGAAGAGAGATAGATTGTATGAGATTAAAAAATAGCATTATGGCGCTATTTGTTTCATGTGTGCTGTTTTTGATTATTGTCCCGTTAAATCCGGTACTGCTGGATTTGATGCTGATATTCAACATGACACTGTCGTTGTGCATATTTTTAATATCCATGTATATAAAGGAGCCGCTGGATTTTTCAATCTTCCCGTCGATGCTTTTGATAACCACCCTTTTCAGGGTCGCGCTCAACATTTCCTCGACCCGCCTTATACTGGGCGAGAGCGGGGAGGCAGGCGCCGTAATCAGGACTTTCGGGCAGTTCGTCATCGGCGGCAACCCGGTTGTCGGGATTATCATCTTCATCATCCTTGTAATCATGCAGTTTATTGTAATAACCAAGGGCGCGGAAAGGGTCGCCGAAGTGTCCGCAAGGTTCACTCTGGACGCCATGCCGGGCAAACAGATGGCAATTGACGCCGATTTGAATTCCGGCCTGATTAACGAGGACATGGCGAAGGAAAGGCGGATGAAAATCCAGCGCGAGGCCGATTTTTACGGCGCGATGGACGGCGCGTCCAAATTCGTGAAAGGGGACGCGATAATCTCGATAATCATAGTGTTCATCAATATTATCGGCGGTTCGATTATCGGGATTTTGCAGGGCGGACAATCGCTTTCGGAGGTTATGCAAATCTACACTGTCGCGACGGTCGGGAATGGCCTTGTATCACAGCTTCCGTCGCTGATGGTTTCTACCGCGATGGGCATGATTGTTACGAGGGCGGCGTCCGAGAACAACCTCGGCGAGGATCTGACCCGCCAGTTTATTTCAAACCCCGACGTCTTCCCGATTGTAGGCTTTGTGGTTTTGTTTTTGGCGCTGATACCGGGGTTCCCGAAACTTCTTATCGTACTTTTGTCAACGGTTTTGATTTTCGGTGGGTTTTTTCTGAAGAAAAGGGCGGCGCAGCAGTCGGCCGTTCCGGAACCGGCCCTGCCGGTAAGCGAGACCGAGTATTATAAAAACCCCGAAAACATATATTCGCTGCTGGATATTGAGCCGATTGAAATGGAGTTCGGATACAGCCTGCTGCCCTTGATTGACCAGAGCAGAGGCGGGGGCTTTATCGACAGAGTGGTCATGCTCAGGCGCCAGTTTGCGATGGAGGTCGGGATGGTGATACCCTCGGTGCGCCTGCGCGACAACGCCTCCATAAACCCGAACCAGTATGTAATAAAAATCAAAGGCGAGGAAGTCGCAAGCGGCGAGGTTTTGGTAAACCACTATCTAGCGATGAACCCGGGCGAAGTCGAGGAAGAGATTGAGGGTATCGACACCGTCGAGCCCGCGTTCGGCATCAGCGCGAAGTGGATTACAGAGGATAAGTGCGATACCGCCGCGATGAACGGGTACACCGTGATTGACCCGCTGTCGGTGATTTTGACCCATTTTTCGGAAGTGGTGAAGAAACACGCCCATGAGCTGTTAAGCAGGCAGGACGTCGCGTCGCTGCTTGAGAACCTCAAAAAAACCAACAAACCGATTGTCGAGGAGATTGTGCCGGACATCATAAGCATGGGCGAGCTTCAGAAAATACTTGCAAACCTGCTTATGGAAGGAATCCCTATCAGAGATTTGGCCACCATACTTGAAACGGCCGCCGATTATGCCGGCACAATCAAGGACACCGACATATTAACCGAGTATGTAAGACAGGCTTTAAAACGCACCATTACAAGGAAGTATGCGCCGGAAGGCAAGATTAAGGTTATCCTGCTGAACCCGGATTTGGAAAACCTGATTGTCAACAACATCAAAAAAACCGAGTACGGCTCATACACCATGATAGAGCCGGAAATTCTGCAGAAAATTGTTGCGGCCCACGTCAATCAAATCAAAAAGGCGAGCGAACTTGTCAGCGCGCCGGTGGTTCTGACCTCGCCGGTTGTCAGGCTTTATTACAAAAAGATGATAGAGCAGTTTGTCCCCGACGCGGTTGTGCTCTCCTACAACGAAATCGAACCCTCGGTGCAGATACAGTCAATCGGCACAATAACAATAGATACATAGGGTTGAAAGGATTAAAGATAGAAAGGCATGGGCAGTTGTTATGAGTACCGCATTTGCATTGAATATCACCGACAATCTCTGGCAGGAATACAAGGCCACGCGCAGCCTTGAACTGCGCAATAAAATTCTGCTGAATTACCTCGGCATAGTAAAGTGCATCGCCGTCAGGATGAGCGCAGTATACAAAAACAAGGCGGAGCTTGAGGACATAGTCAACGAAGGCGTACTGGTGCTGATGGACTGCATAGAAAAGTACGACCCCGACAAGGGCGCGAAATTTGAGACCTATGCTTCCTTTAGGATAAAGGGCGCGATTATCGATTTTATAAGAAATCAGGATTGGGTGCCACGCAGTCTGCGAAAAAAGGTCAAGACTGTGAAGGACGCATACTACAAGCTGCGGTCCGAAACCGGTGAAAATGTTTCGGATGAGGAAGTCGCCGCCCATCTCAACATCAGCGTGGACGAGCTCAACAGGACAATAGGGGAGGCAAACTCGTTTTTCCTGCTGTCGTACGAGGAGCTGCTGGACAACTCGGCTTCCAACAACTGCCTTGCCGGGAATACCACAGAAGGGCATATTTATCAGGAGGAGCTAAGAGATATCATTGCGCAGTCAATCGACCAACTGAACGAAAACGAAAGAGCGGTGATATCCCTGTATTATTTCGAGGAATTAAAGCTGAAGGATATCGCGCGGATTTTGGGGGTTACCCAGTCGCGGGTATCCCAAATCCACGCAAAGGCGCTTATGAAAATGAAATTAAGACTGAAAAAATATATCGAGGACGAGGAGTGATATCATGTACACAGGTTTTTATTCTGCGGCGTCGGGGCTTATTGCCAACAGCAGGGCTGTGGATGTTGTGGCGAATAACTTAGCGAATGCCGACACCGCCGGCTACAAAAAGGATTTTCTGATTACGACTTCTTTCGGGGAGCACATGCTGGTGCAAAACGGTACGGCGTTAGGCGCCGTCAATTTCGGGGTAAGGCCGGACATCACCCACACATCCTTTGAACAGGGCGGGGAAACGGTAACCGGGCGCACTCTGGATTTGCTCATCAGGGGCGAGGGGTTCTTTACCATCCTGCTGCCCGACGGTACCACCCGCCTTACAAGAAACGGACAGTTTGAACTGAACGAAAATGGCTTTTTGACAGACGGCCGGGGGAATATGGTGGTTTGCGCCAACGGGCCGGTGATGATTGGGGACGCGGATTTCACCGTAGACCACGAAGGGAGGATTTTCAGGGGCGGGGTCTACCTCGACACCCTGTCAATCACCTGCCCGGCAGACTATGGCAGCCTGTCAAAGGCGGACGAGGGGTATTATGTCAACACCGGCGGCGCGGCCGGCGAATTCAATTTTTCGGTGGTGCAGGGCTCGCTGGAGCGGCCGAACACCAACATGGCAGAGGAAATGACCGAAATAATCGGGCTTTCACGGCATTTTCAATCATGCGCGAACGTGATAAAGATTTTTGACGAAATCATGGAAAAAGCCGCCAATCAGGTGGGCAAAGTATAGTCAAAGGGGGAAGGCTTGAATGATAAGGGGATTTTACTCGGCGGCGCTGGGGCTGAACAATTCCCAAACAAAACTAGATGTGATTGCCAACAACATCGCGAATATCGGCACAGCAGGATATAAGGCGCAGTCGGCAGGTTTTTCGGATACCCTGTACTCAAGCATTCAGCAAAACGTGAATATTGGCAGCGGGTCGAGGGCTGCCGGCAATTCAATCAGGTTTGAGCAGGGAGCAAAACTGTATACCGGCTTAAGCTGCGATTTTGCGATTGACGGCGACGGGTTCTTTGCGGTGAGCGGACAGGACGGCAGCATATTCTATACAAGAAGCGGCAGTTTTTCAATATCCGCCGAGGGCGAGAACAGTTATCTGGTTACAGCCGAAGGGCTGTACGTGCTGGATGAAAATTTAAACCGCATCGAAGTCATAGACGGGGCGCCTGTCGCCAGACCCGCGGCGTTCAGTTTTCAAAATCCGTATGCGCTGCAGTCATTGGGCGGAAACAAGTATGCCCCAACGCCGCTCTGCGGGCAGGTTTACGCGGTTGATACAATCGTAATGCAGGGATACCTCGAAGAATCCGCGGTCGATTTGGTTGAAGAGATTGCGAAAATGATTGAAGCTCAGCGCGCCTTTCAGCTTAACTCTAGGGTTATCAGGACAGCGGACGAAATGGAGCAGGCTGTAAACTCGCTGAGATAGAGCGCTTAATATTTTCGGTTTTATGACGATATATATGGTGATTAACGCCGGATTAATTCCGGGCCGTTGTCTTAAAACCGGGCAACCTGTTTTGCTGAAAGGATGAAACTTAATGAAGATTTGGCCGAATGGGCTGATTCCCTTTCATAAGGCTAAATTCAGCGCGGATATATCGAATAAAACCGATACTGCCAAAAAACTTGCCGGCGTTGACAGACCGGTAAGCGATAAAATTGAAATCTCCGAAAAAGGGATGAGGCAGCGGGAGATTGCCGCGGCGAAAGCCGGGCTTGTGGAAAGCATTGAGAGGGCCGCAAGCGAAAAAAGAATTCAGGAGCTTAGGGAAAGGATACAAAGCGGCGATTATCATATTCCATCCAAAGATATAGCGGACGCCATACTGAAAAACAGATGATTGCAGGTGGATTAAGTGTTGGTGATAAACAAATTGTCGGGTCTGCTTGACGAGCAGCTTAAAATCTGCAAAAAACTGCTTGAACTCGAAAACCAGAAAACCGAAATTCTGCTAAAAGGGGATTTTAAAGCACTTGACGATGTTGTTACTCAGCAGCAGCCGTATATCATGAGTTCGGCAAACTGCGAAAAGCGCAGGGAAAAGCTTCTTGACGAAATGGGCGCCAGCGGCTTAACTCTGCGCCAGATAATTGAAAGCAACCCGCAGGCAAAGCCGCTTAAAAGCGCTTTTTCGCAGTTAAACGACGTGGCCGCGCAGCTAAAGAAAGCCTGCGAGAAAAACAAAGCCATACTGGACTCAAAGCTGAAAGTAATCAACTACATATTGTCGACAACCGGCGCCTCCGACGACGGGATGATTACATACTCGAATATCAGGCAGGGCCAAGACTGAATTACTGGAGGTATGACCAATGCGCGCGACTTTTTTGGGGTTTGAAATCGTAAGAAAAGCCTTAAATGCGAGCCAGAAAGGGCTGGACGTCGTTACCCAGAACATATCAAACGCAAACACCGAAGGCTATACAAGGCAGAGGGTTGACTTAAGCGCGGTGCCTTCCGAGCGGGGTTCGTTCCTGTATTCAAATTCCACCACCGCCGATGTCGGCATGGGCGTTAATGTCGACAGGATTTCGCAAGCACGCGATAAGGTGTTGGACTACAAATACCGCAAGGAAAATGCGATTAACAACACGTGGAACACTACGCTCGCGGGGCTTAGGGACATCGAGAACATAATTGACGAATACGACAAGGACGGGTTAAACTCCGCGCTGTTGAGTTTTCTTGAAAAGCTGCACACCTTTTCAGGCAACACCGCGAACATAGAATACGCGAGCTTGCTCAGGACATCCGCCCAGACTGTGGCCCAAACCCTGAACAAATATGCCGAACAGCTGAATGAACTCGAAAATCTGCAGCTTGAGGAGCTTAAGATTGTCGTAAAGGATGTAAACCAGCTTCTTGACAAAATCAATAAAATCAATACCGAAATCAAAAGCGCAATGGTCGCCGGCTACACTCCGAATGAGCTGCTTGACACGCGAAATATGTATTTGGACAAGCTGTCCGGCTATCTCAACATCTATGTAGAAAACAACGACGACGGCACGGTTTTTGTAAAGACCGGCGACGTCTATCTGATACACGGTCAGACGGTCAACAGCATTGAGGTAAACCCCGGCTATCCGGTCGTTTTGTCAGACAGCAACGGGAACGAGTTTATCGTCAGCAACGGCCAGCTTTTCGCCCACCTGCAGTTGCTGAATGGAAACGGGGTATACGCGTCAGGAAACGAAAGCGAGGTTCAGGGGATACAGTACTATAAAACTTCGCTGGATATGTTTGCGCAGAGGTTTGCCGAGGTGTTCAACAGTCTTAATGAGCAAAACGGCACTCCAAAACCGCTGTTTGTGGGCGACAGCTTTGGTAATATTACCGCCTCTACAATCAGCATATCCCAAGACTGGCTTTCCGACGCGATGTATATCACCGCCTCAACACAGGAAAACCCGGTAGCAGGCGCAAACGACAACATCATCCGCATGATACAGGCGATGGACGCCGATCATGTCATTTCTCCCGCCTTTACGGGTTCGTTCATTGATTTTGTAACGTCCCTTAACGGTGATATCGCGATGGATGTCAGATACTATCAGGACATGGCCGAAACCAGCGATATCGTGCTTTTGTCAGTGGACGAACAGCGCGAGTCGGTGTCCGGCGTCTCCCTCAATGAGGAATCAATTAACATGATAAGGTTTCAGAAATCATACAGCGCCGCCGCCAGAATTATGACCGCGCTCGACCAGATGTTGGATACTCTGATTAATCACATGGGAATTGCGGGAAGATAGGGCAAATCCCATTGCGATAGCGCAATACATAGAAGGATTGGGTGGTATTTATGCGCCTGACAAACAACATGATACTAAAAAGGTACATGCGCAATTTGAACACAAGCTTTAAAACACTAAATAAACTAAGCGACATTTCCGCCTCGCAGCAGTTGTATAAAAAAGCGTCCGAAAACCCGGCCGCGGCATTAAAGGCGTTCAACGTCAGGAACGATTTGTTCAAAACAGGGATTTACAAGGGCAATCTTCTTGACGTTAGGAATATTTTGACCGATATCGAGTCGTGTATTGCCACCATCAACGACATTGCGGTGGAGGTAAACACCAGGTTAGAACAGGCGAAAAACGTTACATACAGCGAAACTGAACGCGCCGCAATCGCCGCGGTTATCGAAAACATGCAGGTGCAGCTGTTGGAAGTTGTCAACAGAAGAACCGCCGGCAGGTACATATTCGGCGGCTCGAATTTAACTGAGATGCCTTTCACGGTGGAAGACGGAAAACTGCTGTACCACGGGGTTGACGTTGACACCGGCACATTCGAGAAAGACAGCATATATGTGGATTTGGGCGCGGGAATGTCGTCGGGTGCCGCGCCGGTAAACGACAACACCGCCTTTGATATCTCTTACCCCGGAGTTCGACTGTTGGGGCACGGCGTGGACGAGGACGGCATATCAAACAACCTATATAACATCATGTCCGATTTGGTTGCAATGATTAACAACAACGACGTCTCCGAGCTTGACAAGTATCAGGCGAAGTTTGAACAGGTTATCAGCGGCATATTGGTGCAATACGCGGATATCGGAGAGAAATGCAATTTTGTAAACTTCTTGGATAAACGGTTGCTGGTGGACGAAGAAAACTATCTTAACAAGCAGGACAGCCTTGAAGTCGCAGATTTGGCCGAGGCGTTTATGAACTTCGAATACCAAAAGATGGCCTACAACGCGGCGCTGAAAATCGGCGCGAGCGTTCTTCAGGGCTCGCTGTTGGATTTTTTGTCATAAACTTCTGATGACAGGCGGGGGACGCTATGATTGTTGAAACAGCGGAATTCGGGTATGTGGAGGTTTCGAAGGAAGATATTATCCATTTCCCGGAGGGGATATACGGGCTTGAGGATATAAAAGAATATGTTTTCCTGCAAAAAAACGATTTAAACGTGCCGATAGTATGGATGCAGGCTGTCAGCAACAAACACATCAGGCTTGTGGTGCTCGACCCGTTATTTATTGTCGACAGCTATGAGCCGGTTATCCCTGACGAGATATTGACAAAGCTGGGCGCCGAATCCTTGAGTCCGCTGGTCTTTTATGTTATCGCTGTGGTTCCGAAAGACATCAGGGATATGACAGTCAATCTTAAAAGCCCGATTGTCATCAACCCGCAGACCAGAAAAGCCTATCAGGTTATCCTTGAAAACCCCGCTTATCAGGTACGGCATCTGGTATTTCGTGATAGCGGGGTGTCAGGGTAATGCTTATAATCTCAAGAAAACCTCAGGAATCTTTTTTGATTGGCGATGATATCGAGGTCATAGTGCTTGAAGCGCAGAACGACAGGGTGAGGCTCGGCATTGTTGCGCCAAAAGAAATCCAGATCCTCCGCAAAGAGCTGCACGATACCAGGGTGGCAAATCAGGAAGCGCTGAAATCGGTCGAAAGGCTGAAACTGGACAATTTAAAAAACATGGCGCTGAGCAAAAAAGAGTGCCGCAACGATTAATAATCAGTTAAAGTCGATTGGATTTCGCTTATCGTTATCAACAAAACATAAAACCCGCCAGTCGGCGGGTTTTGGACTGCTGAAAAACAGGCATTTTCACTCGCGTGAAAATGCCTGTTTTATCGGTTGGATTAGTCAGTTGTTTCAACTACTGCTCACACTTTTGGCAGGGAGGCGAACCCTTTTTCGAGGTCCTCGTCTGTCGGAATATAATCGGTCATTGTGCCGTTGAGGTAAGAGGTGTAGGCGCTCAAATCGAAATATCCGGTGCCCGACAGGCCGAAGAGTATTGTCTTGGCCTCGCCGGTTTCTCTGCACTCAATCGCCTTGTCAATCGCGACGCGTATAGCATGGGCGGATTCGGGTGCGGGGAGGATTGTCTCGTGTTTGGCGAACTGCGCCGCTGCTTCAAACACCTTTGTCTGCTCGGACGCGACTGCCTTTATATATCCGTCATGGTAGAGTTTGGACACTACCGGGCTCATTCCGTGGTAGCGCAGTCCACCTGCGTGGTTGGCCGACGGGATGAAATCGCTGCCCAGGGTATACATCCGCGCAAGCGGGGTTACGTGTCCGGTGTCGCAGTAATCGTAGGCGTACCTGCCTCTTGTAAGGGTCGGGCAGGACGCCGGCTCGACGGCAATGAATTCAGTGCCGCTGCGTCTGCCGGTCAGAGTATCCATCATGAACGGCGAAATCAGGCCTCCGAAATTCGAGCCGCCGCCGGTACAGCCTATGATTATATCAGGGTATTCGTCAATCTTTTCGAGCGCCGCCTTTGCCTCAAGGCCGATTACAGACTGGTGAAGAAGAACCTGATTTAGCACCGAGCCCAGGACATAGCGGCAATTAGGGGTTTTCATGGCTGTTTCAACAGCTTCGGAAATTGCGCAGCCGAGCGAGCCGCCGGTACCGGGGTGTTCTTTCAGAATTTCCCGGCCAACATCGGTGGTGTCGGACGGGCTGGGGATGATTTTTGCGCCGAAAGTCTGGATAACGGCTTTGCGGTACGGCTTTTGCTCATAACTGACTTTGACCATGTATACTGTAAGGTCAATGCCGAAATGCGAGCAGGCCATCGCAAGCGCAGTGCCCCACTGCCCGGCGCCGGTTTCGGTGGTAAGGCTGGTGATACCCTGTTTTTTTGCGTAGTAAACCTGCGCGGCAGCCGAATTCAGCTTGTGCGAACCCGATGTGTTGTTGCCCTCAAACTTGTAGTAGATTTTTGCCGGAGTGCCGAGCGCTTTTTCGAGGTTGTACGCGCGGATTAACGGGGAGGGGCGGAAAATTTTGTAAAACTCCTGCAGTTCCTGCGGGATGTCAATATACCGGTCGGTGGTGTTCATCTCCTGAGCGCAGAGCTCTTCGCAGAAGATTTGCTTCACAACCTCCGGCTCCACCGGCTTAAAGGTTGCCGGATGAAGGTACGGGTCGGGAAGTTCCTTCATATCCGCGAGTATATTGTACCACTGCTTCGGCGTCTCGCTTTCTGACAGATAAATGCGGTACGGTACACTTTTCATTGTGGTTGGCTCCTTTCATAAATTAATTCAATCAAAAAAGCTCTTGTCCCAAAACTGGGACAAGAGCCTTGACTCCTGCGGTACCACCCTGATTCGCTTGCATTACACAAACGCGCTTTCTCCGCGCACCATCATGCGCGCTCCCTTGATAACGGGCGGAGTTCCCGTCGCACCTAGCGTCAAAACGACGTTCGGCTTGCCCTCGTAAGCCCATTCTGTATAACCGCTGCTGCCGCAATTCCACCGTCTGCGGCTCTCTGCGAGCGCTGAGTTATACGTACTACTCTTACTCAACGGTTTAAAATGTCTTCGTCAATAGTAACACTTAACCGGAATTCTGTCAATACCCAAAAAGTTACAATCCGGGGTTTATTTTCGGCTGCTTGCTTGTATAATATCATTAAACCCGTGTTTTTGCCAGTGCTTTTGGTATCCTCCGCAGGGATTGTGGACAAGCCGGTGGAAAAACTATATAATAACCAAAGAGAGCCGATACAGCAGCATAAACCGAAAGGCAGGGAATCCGCTATGCAGTCATCAGCAGAACTAATCAACCGCATTCGCGGCAATATCAAAAAAGTGATTGTGGGAAAAGACGATGTAATCGACCTTCTGTTAATCTCGCTTATATGTTCGGGGCATATCCTAATCGAGGATATCCCCGGTATGGGGAAGACCACCATAGCCTCCGCGCTCGCCGCTTCCCTCGGCTGTTCTTTCAAAAGAATTCAATTCACTCCCGACGTGCTGCCTTCCGACATCACTGGGTTTAATATGTTCAATTTGAAAACCGGGGAGCAGGAATTCCATCAGGGGCTAGTCATGAACCAGATTATACTGGCCGACGAAATCAACCGCACCAGCCCCAAAACCCAATCCGCGCTGCTTGAAGTCATGCAGGAAAATCAGGTTACCATCGACGGGAAAACATACCCCGCGCCCCGCCCGTTCATGGTGCTTGCGACTCAGAACCCCGTCGAGATGACCGGGACGTATCCGCTGCCCGAATCTCAGCTTGACCGCTTTTTAATGTGCATATCAATCGGGTACCCGACGTTTGACGAGGAAGTACAGATACTTGCCAAGCACCGTATGGGGAGCGCGGCAAAGACGCTGTCCCCGGTGGCTTTTGCAGAAGATGTGGTGAGAATGCAGCAGGAGATTGAGAATATAAGGTGTTCTGATGACGTTTTAAGATATATAATCAACATCACCAAATCCACAAGGACAATGCAGGGCGTGAAAATAGGGATTAGCCCCCGCGGCTCAATCTCGCTGATGCTGGCGTCAAAAGGCTGTGCAATGCTTGAGGGCCGCTCGTTCGTAATCCCGGACGACGTGCAGCGGATGGCTTTTCCGGTTTTGTGCCACCGGCTGATTTTGCAGGGCCGCCTAAGGCAGCAGACCGAACCAAAATCCATTATTGCGAATATCCTTCGCACCACCCCTGTCCCGGCGGCAAGATGACTAAACGCGGTTTTGGCGTTTTCGTTCTTTTTGCGCTGTCGCTGTTTTTTGCGCTTGCAACCGGCTACAGCGAGATATTCTTAGCCGTATTCGCGTTCGGCTTTTTAATCGCGTTCGCTCTGGCTTCGGCCGTAGCGGGCGTTCTTGTGCTACGCGCCGAAAGCCATCTGACAAACAGCATGATAATCCGCGGGGACACCGCTCCGATTAAGGTTTTCTGGCGAGGATTTCTGCCGCTGCCTGCGGTAGTGAGGCTTATTCTGGTGTTCCCGGGCGGGGGACTTCATAAATACGCCGTCATGCTGTGGGGCGGCAGGCGCAAGAAGATTAGATACCGGCCGGTTTGCCTTCATCGCGGGATATGGGATGTCGGGGTAAAAACCGCTTATTCCTGCGATGTGATGGGGCTTTTTTGCTTTAAAATGCCGGATTCGCATATTTCAAACGGAAAGGCCACCCTGACCGTTTATCCGCATATTTTTGAAATCCCCGGCGTCCCTCAGCCGCCTGTCTCGACTTTGGACTACAACGACAGCAATCCCAGAACTTCGGACAGCGGCGACAGCTTTGTGGACACCCGTCTTTACCGCGACGGGGACCCGCTGAAAAGAATACACTGGAAGCTGTCGGCGCGCACCCGCAAGCTCCATATAAAAAGATACGAGATGTCGGTGGACAGGATGGTCGTGATTTTGGTTGATACCTCGGATGCGCCTATGCAGTCTCCTGAATACAATCTGGACTATGCCGACATGGCGACCGAGTGCGCGGCGTCCCTCGCCTACTATTTCATAAACGGCGGGCACAAGGTCGCGGTATGCCCCGCCGGCGGGACTGGCGGGGTTACCCTGTCGTCCAGCACCGAGTTTGATATCCTTTACAATTACCTTG
>FZPS01000181.1_pt105 | contig 32170 bp, 28 predicted proteins | sample 1817821 | NCBI WGS metagenome assembly FZPS01 (sample SAMEA104158645, study PRJEB21678) | metagenome | place: Germany | collected 2015-04-21
AAACTATAAAATAATATCAATTTATCTATTGTTTTTGTTTAGTAAAAACCCTTGAAACACCAATAAACACTAGCTCAAAGCAAATAGCCCACTGTCTCACAGCAGGCTACTTACTAAAAAGGGGAGGATAAGTATTTAACTTTTCTTTAGTAAACATAATTGGAGGGGGAGTCCAATTATGAAAGAGCATACGCATTTATCCCATACAGATTGTTCCATATAAGGATATTAATATTATGATACATAATTTAAAAAAATATACATAATTTATTTTATTTAGCAAATAATTTTATTATTGGAAAGATTATTAATATTATGATATAATAGCCACGTTAATAATTGAAAAAACAAAGAAATCATTAATAAAATACAGAATCAGGGAAGGATGAAAACATGAGTCTACTACAAGAGTGGAGAGATTTTGCCTACGCCAATGACATGAACAGTAGAAATGGACAGCTGTTTTGGGCAAACTATTTTAATATTGAGAAGGAAATCTATCAAAAGCTTCTTGCTAATCCTGAAAAGGTATGGGAGGGAAGCCTAGCCGACCTCGCCAAAGAATTTGACACAGAGCTTAAGTACTTTGTTGGTTTTCTTGATGGTATAAATGATAGCTTGGTGACTCCTAATCCTATTGAGGAAATGGACCAGGATACCAAGGTTGGTCTTGAATACGATAAAGAGAAGCTCTACTATAATATGGTTGCCGCTAAGGCTGATTGGCTATATAACTTAGAAGAATGGGAACCCTTACTAACTAGTGAACGTAGGAAAGAATTATATAAGGAGCAAAGGAATTCTTCAACAATTGTTAAGGGTAAGAAAATCGGACGAAATGATCCTTGTACTTGCGGCAGTGGAAAGAAATATAAAAAGTGTTGCGGTAATAATTAATAGGATACTATGTATAATTTAATTAAGGATAAGCACAATTAGAGTTGCTTATCCTTTTAGATTTAAGCTTAAATATGAACAAGAAAAGACTTTACAAGAATGTAATACTATTACAATCTATTCTGCTTATAAATCAGGTAATGCAAATACTTATTAAGCTCATCAATATTCTCCTGATTTAGTTTCTGGTAATTATCATAGAATTCAACTATTTCCTTATCCAGAACCTCTCCACATACGGGTAAGTATGAATCTGTAACACCCAATAAATAATCACAGGATACATCAAAATACTTCGATAGCAAAATTAGTTTCTCGAAGGATGGTTCATTTCTACTAGATTCATAATTAGATATGGCAGTTGCTTTTAGTCCCAATATATCTGCCAATTCAGTTTGGGTAAGCTTATTGTTCAGCCTAAGTTGTTTTAATCGGGCGCTAAATTTCATAAAATCCTCCACTGAAACCAGTTTCTTTCTGCTACATTATATAATGATTAAAAATATATTGTCAACATTAAAAGCTTACTCAGCAATTGTAATAAATATTATATGCATTATTTAGAAAAACAAGGATAATATATCAAAAATCATACATTATAAAACAAGAAGATAGACTATCATAGTTTTCACCATATTATTACTAATAAGTGGTATAATGTTATTATATTATATAAAATTTAGTGAATAGAAGATTCTTAGCACACATGGAATGATTTGCCGATTAATAGAAGAAAGTACGGAGTGTATTAATGAGAAAAAAGAAAAATAAGGGTATATATATAGGATATGAAAAATCTTACAGAGGAGGAGCAAGAAAGCAGGGTAGTACTTTTTTTGCTGTTATTGTGGTTTTTATCTTGGCAGGATTAATTGGGGTTGTAACTTATTATGCTGTCCGTATTAATGCTGGTGGTGAATACAGTCTTAATAAAGAAGGTATGGATGTGGTTCATAATAATCCTAATGATGAATTGACAAGAATAGATGAAAATACAGAGTCTGATTCATGGTATGTAGATGTTTCAGTGGGTAATAAAACAGATAAGGGGAAAGATGTCGAGGCTAATAATGAGAAGGGCAGTCATATAGATGAGGAAGAGAATAATCTAGATGGTTTGGAGCTTGATAACAGGATACCTGTCGAAGCCAAAGGGATATATGTAACATCTAGGGCTATTATGGACAAGAGAGACCAGCTGTTAGAGCTTGCTGATACAACAGAGATTAATGCCATGGTAATAGACGTTAAGGATGATAACGGTAGAATAACATTCAGTATGGATAGTGAAAAGATAAAGGAAGTTGGCTCAACAACCAATACAATTTCTGATATAGAGGATTTGCTTAAGCTACTAAAAGAAAAGGAGATTTACCCTATTGCCAGGATTGTTGCCTTTAAGGATCCTTATTTGGCTGAAAAAAGGCATGATCTAGCTATAAAGAATAAGGATGGATCCCTTTATAGAGATAATAACGGAGAGTGCTGGATTAATCCCTATGAGAAGGAAGTGTGGGATTATCTAATTGAGGTTTCTACGAAGGCAGCAGAGATAGGCTTTATGGAGATACAGTTTGATTATATACGTTTTTCAACTGGCAAGGGTATGTCTGAAGCATACTTTGGTCCCCTAGCCGAGGAAAAATCAAAGGAAGATATCATTATTGAATTTACAAAGCAGGCTTATGACAGGTTAAAACCTTTAGGGGTCTTTGTTTCCGCCGATGTATATGGGACGATTATAAGTAGCAGTATTGATGCAGGGCTTGTGGGGCAAAATTACGTGGAAATGGCAAGATATCTTGATTATATATGTCCTATGGTATATCCATCTCATTTTGGCGAAGGCAACTATGGCGTGGATTATCCTGATTTGGAACCCTATAAGATTATTCGTAAGGTGATGACTGCTTCAAAAAATAAGCTTGATGAAATACCTGAGGGTGAACATAGGGCTATTGTAAGGCCCTGGCTTCAGGATTTTACTGCTAGCTGGATAAAGAATCATCAGGTATATGGTGGAGACCAGCTTAGGGAGCAGATATCTGCGGTCTACAGCGTGGGTTATAGGGAATGGATTTTGTGGAATGCGGCCTGTAATTATTCGGAAGATGGACTTTACAATGATTAGCTTATGTTGATATTGGAATGAATATTTTGTACCTCCTAATAATATATTCTATTATAGGTTGGCTTGGAGGTGTCAAATGAATAAAGAGTTTTATAAGAACGCAAGAGTTATATATATATTGGAAGGATTAGTATTGTCCTATATTGTAACGGGCTTGATTCTATTACTTTTTTCATTTTTAATGTTAAAGCTAGAGCTAACTAGTGCCATTATTAGTGGAGCTATTAATCTGGCTTATATTGTATCAACTTTTATAGGAGGCTTTTTTATTGGAAAAAGGGCTGAGCAGAAAAAGTTTATATGGGGTTTACTAGTAGGAGTGTTTTATTTTGTTGTTCTTATGCTAATATCACTAATGATGAATAGTGGTGGAGCACTTCCCTTAGGGAGCTTATTTACTGTATTTATTATAACCAGTTTAAGCGGCATGCTTGGTGGTATGATAAGCTGATTGAGCTAGGGAAGCCATGCAAAACATTTTATAATGATTAAATAGGCTGTTTCTAAAAACAATAAGTGTAATATTATCCACTTATAACTTGAGACAGCCTATCTTGTATCTTAACTAATAAATAAATTGTATTTTCTTCTTCAATTGTTTATACTATATATAAATATATTTTAGGAGTAAACATGAAGAAAGTATTTATTACAGGGGCACTTGGTCAATTAGGACAAGCCTTAGTAGAGCTTATGAAGAATAAGCCGGAATACCAATTATATCTTACGGATTCGAGCCCAAGCGAGGATGGTATAGTAAGAAGGCTAGATATCACACAGGAGGTTGCTGTTGAGTCAGAGATAGCAAGCTTTTTTCCTGATATTATTATAAACTGCGCTGCAATGACGGCGGTTGACCTATGTGAGTCAGAGCAGGAAAAAGCATATAATATAAATGCACTTGGTCCAAAGTATATTGCCAAGATAGCAGATAGGATAGGGGCCAAGCTCATACATATATCTACTGATTATGTATATGATGGACAAGCACAGACTCCTTATACTGAGGAACAACCAGTTAATCCAGTTAGTGTATATGGTAGAACAAAAAATGAGGGAGATGTTTTTGTTAGGAAATACTGTGCCAAATCATTTATACTCCATACAGCATGGGTATATGGAGAAGGAAAAAACTTTGTAAAAACCATGCTAAGACTGGCTGATGAGGGCAAGAAGATTCGTGTGGTAGCCGACCAGATAGGTACGCCTACCAGTGCTTTGGAGTTAGCTAGATTAATAATATTTTTAATGGAGACTGATAGCTATGGTAAATATCATGCTACCTGCGAGGGCAGTACTACATGGTATGATTTTGCCCATAAGATATTTGAACTAGCAGGCAAAAGGGTAGAGCTTGAACCGATTACAACATCAGAACATCCCACACCTGCAAAGCGTCCTATGTATTCTGTTTTAGATAATAAAATGCTTAGACAAACCCATGGTTATTATATGAAAGACTGGGAGGACGCATTTAAGGAATATATGGATAGAATGCAAATAAATTAAGTATATTAAAAGAAAGGCTAGATGCTATGAGATATGAGGAATATACAATAGAAGGAAGAAATGCTGTTCTTGAGGCTATCAGGGCAGGTAAAACTATTGATAGGTTGTTTGTACTAAGAGGCAATCAGGATGGCCCAATAAGGACGATTATTGATAAGGCAAAGAAATTAGATACTATAATTAACTTTGTAGCTAAGGAACGTCTAGATCAGATATCGTTGACTGGTAAGCATCAGGGGGTAATTGCTTATGCTGCCGCCTATGAATATGCCCAGGTGGAAGATATACTAGAAGCTGCAAAAGAAAAGGGTGAGCCACCATTTATATTATTATTAGATAGTATTGAGGACCCCCATAATCTAGGTGCTATAATTCGTACAGCCCATCAAGCTGGAGCCCATGGCATCATCATTCCTAAACGACGTGCAGTGGGGCTTACGGCCACCGTGGCTAAGACCTCAGCTGGTGCTATAAATTATCTACCTGTTGCCAAGGTAACAAATATTTCAGTAACAATTGAGGAATTAAAGAAAGAGGGAATTTGGTTTGCATGTGCCGACATGGACGGGGAAATGATGTATAATGTTGACTTGAAAGGTCCTATAGGCTTGGTGATTGGCAGTGAGGGTGAAGGAGTAGGAAGGCTTATAAAGGAAAAATGCGATTTTGTTGTAAAGATTCCAATGTATGGCCAGGTTGATTCATTAAATGCCTCTGTGGCAGCAGGAATTCTTTCGTATGAAATAGTCAGACAGAGATTAAGCTAGTGAGAATGGTTTAATAGTAAGGAGTGGTTGGTTGAGAACTGATATAAATTATAGTGTCATGACTGATGAGGAGATAGTTAGTCGGATACAGGCTGGTGATTGTCCTGCCATGGATTTTCTATTAGAAAAGTACAAGTTTCTAGTTAGAAATAAAGCTAAGGCTTTGTTTCTAATTGGAGGAGACAAGGATGATTTAATTCAGGAAGGGATGATTGGGCTTTATAAGGCGATTCGTGATTACAAGGCTGATAAACAAAGCTCTTTTTTTAGTTTTGCTGATTTATGTATATCTAGTCAGATTTATACTGCCATTAAGGCATCAAATAGAAAGAAGAATATACCTCTGAATACATATATATCCATATACACCCCTTTAAACGGAGAAAATGGGGAGAGTAGTGAAAAGGAAACATTAGTTGACATAATGTTTAAAGATAGTGTCTTAAATCCTGAAGAATTGGTTATTGACAAAGAGAATACCAGTATGATAGAATATGAACTTGTAAGACGCCTAAGCGACCTGGAAAAGAGTGTTCTTAATTTGTATATGCAGGATTTGAAATATGTTGAGATAGCCAAAGTGCTTGATAGAGAGCCAAAGGTTGTAGATAATGCATTAACAAGGATTAAGACAAAGTTGAATCAGGTACTGAAGGATATTGATAATCAGAATGCATAGGATGTCCATTTTTATGTCTGATTGCTGTTGTAGCTCAGATGGTAGAGCACCTCATTGGTAATGAGGAGGTCAGCGGTTCAAGTCCGCCCAACAGCTTATCCGCTCTTTCATTATAGGATTTATAGTGGGAGAACCGGAAAATCGAGGTGTGGCTCAGTTTGGCTAGAGCGCTACGTTAGGGACGTAGAGGCCGCAGGTTCGAATCCTGTCACCTCGATTGTTTAAAACAAGATTATAGTACAATATTTTATAATTGGGACTCTATGTAGAGTTCTTTTTTTGTATAAAAACAACTTGTAAAAAGATGTTGACAATTATTTTTTCATAGGTTATACTACTTCCAACAAACAAATCTGTTTACTAGGATTTAAGAGAAGAGATGAAATAAGCTCTCGGAAAGGAGTTTATAGATGACTACATCAACCATCATCATGTGCGATATGACTAACATGTGTGGTATGTGCACTATGTGCGACATGCCTAATTTCATATTGTGCTCTGATAGATGAATGTGGTGTTTTCATATCAAATATAAACTCTTATATTTTATATATAAATGACTGAAGACTAACAGGAGGCTATCGCTATCCTGTTTTTTTGTTAGATAAGTTTATCCTATTTCAAAGTAAGTGATTCTTGTATATATATAGTAATTTATAGTATTATCAAGATAATATTAAGTTAGTAAAAAAAAGTTAGTGGAGGTGGGTTATGTTTTCTCAGAAACCTATGATAGAGATGATTGGTCTTGGCAAGACCTTTGTCAGCAAGAACAGTCATGTAAAAGCCTTAGAAAATATTAATTTATCAATATATGAAGGCGAAATTTTTGGCATTATTGGACTAAGTGGAGCAGGTAAAAGCACTTTGGTTAGATGTATTAATTATTTGGAGAGACCAACAGAGGGAAAGGTTATATTTAACGGTATAAATCTATCCAAGATAAAGAATAGTGAATTGCTAAAGATAAGGCAGTCCATGGGTATGATATTTCAGCAATTTAATCTTTTGATGCAACGAACAGCACTTGAAAACATATGCTTTCCCTTAGAAATCGCAGGTGTAAATAAGAAGGAGGCAAGAAAGCGGGCTTACGAATTGCTAGAAGTTGTCGGTCTTACTGATAAGGCAAAAGCATATCCGGCACAGCTTTCAGGAGGGCAAAAACAAAGAATAGCCATAGCCAGGGCCTTAGCGACTAAGCCTAAAGTATTATTATGTGATGAGGCTACCAGTGCACTAGATCCCGCAACAACCAAATCAATCCTTAACCTCTTAAGGGAGATTAATCGAAGTTTAGGAATTACCATTATTGTGATTACCCATGAAATGAGTGTTATTGAAGAAATATGTAATAGGGTTGCAATCATAGATAAAAGTCGGATTGCAGAGATAGGCGATGTAGAGGAAGTCTTTATCAAACCAAAATCAACGATTGCAAAGCAACTGGTATTTTCTGGGGCACAGCATGTTGAATCCTTTGTAGGAGAGGACAAATGTCGTATTATATTTGATGGAAGAACTTCTTTTGAGCCTGTTATCGCCAATATGGTAATGGAATGTAGGGCGGCAGTGAATATTTTATATGCAGACACAAAGGATATAGATGGAAAGGCCTTCGGACAGATGGTTATACAGCTACCTAAAGATGAACCTAGCAAGAGAAGGATATTAGCTTACCTTGAAGCCAACAAGATACCCCATGAGGAGGTGATATAGATGTTTAGTCAAGCAGTAATAAATATGATAGGTAAGGGTATTTTGGAAACCCTATATATGACCTTATTGTCTTCACTACTAGCATATATACTTGGACTTCCTTTGGGAATACTATTGGTAGTGACAGATAAGGATGGTATAGCACCTTTTGTAATATTGAATAGAATCCTTGGAGTAATAGTGAATATATTTAGGTCAGTTCCCTTTATTATTTTGCTAGTAGCCTTAATGTCTTTCACTAGGGCTATTATAGGAACATCGCTTGGACCCAATGCCTTAGTGGTTCCCTTAGTTATAGGATCTGCACCATATATAGCACGACTTGTAGAATCCTCATTAAAGGAAGTGGATCAGGGAATTATTGAAGCGGCCCAGTCCATGGGAGCATCCCCGTTACAGATAGTTTTTAAAGTCCTAATACCAGAGGCTATGCCATCACTAATTATGGGATCTGCTATTGCTATAATAACCATACTTGGCTATTCTGCTATGGGAGGCTTTGTCGGAGCAGGGGGTCTAGGTACTATTGCAATTAACTACGGTTACTACCGTAACCAGTCAGATATAATGCTATTGACTATAGCTATATTGGTCTTAATCGTTCAGGGACTTCAGGAGATTGGGACTAGACTGATGAAACTTTCTGATAGAAGGTTATAGATAGAAGGTATATTGTATTTTGAGCATAATGGGTTTATGTTTGTTTAGTTTAAAACATTTATAATTATATTGGGATTTAAATTAGAATAACAGGAGGTAAGAAGAATGAAAAAGATTGGAATAGTAGTATTGGTATTATCATTATTAGTGGTAGTACTAGGAGCTTGTGCTTCTGATAATAAGAAAGGTAAGGATAATCAGGGTGCAAGTGAAAACCTAAAGAAAATTGTTGTAGGAGCAAGTATTACTCCCCATGCTGAAATCCTTGAGACAGCTAATGGTGTATTGGCTTCAAAAGGCTATAGGCTTGATATTAAGGAGTATAATGATTTTGTTCAACCGAATTTGGCCTTAGATGCAGGAGATTTAGATGCGAATTACTTCCAACATCAGCCATATCTGGATGAGTTTAATGCTGATAGGGGTTTGGAGCTTGTATCTGTAGCAATTATTCATTATGAGCCTTTTGGTATTTATCCAGGAAAGACAAAATCTATTGAAGAATTAAAGGACGGGGCTCAGATTGCTGTACCCAATGATGGAACTAATGAAGCAAGGGCTCTTCTACTTTTAGAAGCACAGGGACTTATTAAGCTAGCAGAGGGTATAGGAATGAAAGCAACAGTTCTTGATATCGTAGAAAATCCTAAGAACCTAGTAATTCATGAGATAGAAGGAGCGCAGGTGGCTCGTTCATTACAGGATGTTGATTTGGCTGTTATTAATGGAAACTATGCTATCCAAGCGGGTCTAAATGTTGCTAAGGATGCTATAGCGGTTGAGGATAAGGATTCTGAAGCTGCTGAAATATATGGAAATATTCTTGCTGTAAGAAAAGGTGATGAGGATAGAGAGGATATCAAAGCTCTTATAGAAGCCTTGCAGAGTGAGGAAGTAAAGGAATTTATTGAATCCACCTATGAAGGTGCTGTAGTTCCAAGGTTTTAGTATATTAATACCGGATGCTTTTAAATGGGAAGTAGCTTATGTCCCTGATAAAGGCTTCCGGTGTTTTTATCTAGTAGGAATAATCAGAAGCTAGTAAAATATTAACAGAACCAGTTTGTTGGTGGAATATTGCGAAAAATAGTGCAATATGTTACTATTATTATAGCTGAAACAAGAAGTAGGCACTTATGAGAATGTAACACCCTAATTGATGTCTAAGTTAAAGGGGAGGATACAATTGATAAAGCTATTGAAGCTTAAGCGTATTTATTTGCTTTTATTATTTCCACTATCATTTCTATTAATTTTTATAGCTAAAACAAGTATCTTTTTTGCTGAGCAAATTTATGCTTTACATATATATAAATGGTTATCACAGATTATCTCCCTTATAACTGGTCTTGTACCTATATCCTTGGCTGAGCTTTTAATTATCATACTACCGATTGTTCTTATAATATTACTAATAAAATTTATTATTCGTATCTATAGAGATAGGGAAGCAAGAAAAGTGAATCTAGCTAAGGGTTTAATTAATGTTTTGTGTATGGTAAGTGTACTTCTTTTTTTATTTACTATACTTGCTGGACTTAACTATTATAGATATCCCTTTAGTTATTATTCAAACCTAGAGATTGACAAATATTCTTTGGAAGAATTATATGATATGACAAGTCAGCTAGCAGTCCAAGCAAATGATCTTAGGAGTAGCATACCTCAAGTTAATGAGGATGGGGTCTTTAAATTATCTATGAGTAAGTATAAGCTTGCTAAAGAGGCAAACAAGGCTATGAGAAAGTTGTCAAAGGAATATCCTGTATTTAAAGGGCTCTATGGTTCTCCTAAACCAATATTACTTTCTAAGCTTATGTCCTATACAGAAATTACTGGGATATTTATACCCTTTACTATGGAGGCTAATGTCAACGTAGATGTTCCCGATTATACAATTCCATTTACCATGTGTCATGAGATGGCTCATCAAAGAGGATTTATGAGAGAGGACGAGGCCAATTACATAGGATATCTAGTAGGGATGAGTTCAGACAATGTTGAATTAATGTATAGTAGTACTATGTATGCCCTAGTTACTTCGGGAAATGCCTTGTATAGGCAGGCTCCTGATTTGTATTTTGAAATTATCAGTAGCTATTCTGAGGGTGTAGTAAAGGATATTCGTGCAAATATTAATTACTGGTCTAAATATGAGGATAATGTAATAAGTGTTATATCAGACAAGGTCAATGATACATATCTAAAAGCTAATTCACAGTCAGATGGAGTAAAAAGCTACGGTCGAATGGTAGATTTATTATTGGCAAAATACAGGGCAGACCAGGCTAGGTAAAACTAAATATTAGGTTTTTATTATAAGAAGTTAATTATAAAATATGGTGCATAAACCCCTTGAAATTGGTCTCCAATTTAAGGGGTTGATTTTTTTATTGTATGTGTTATAATTGTTAAGTAATTATTAACAAATTGTTATAAATGTTCCAGAAGTGTAACAATTTGATTATAAGGAGATTGAAATGAATACAATAAAAAAACTGGTTATTACCTTAATGGCAGCATTCTTTATTACATTAAGTTTTGACCATGTGGCATATGGAACAGACCTTGCCTTAGCAGATGAAATTAGCGATGATAGCTTAGAGAATGTTGAAGATGGGGCTAACACAGAAATAGCCGATTTAGACAATGTTGAAGATGAACTTAACAGTGAAATTATTGATGATACTAGTGATGATATGCTTGCAGATGATGAATTTGACCCTGATCTTTATGAGATTTTTGAGGATGAGCAAGGGCAGATTTATTACATTAAGAAAGAGCCCATAGAGCAAGAAGTTGTTGTTGAAGAGCTTGAAGAGGAAGAAGTCAAGGCTAAAACTAAAGAGAAGCCTACTTATTCAAAGAAGGACCTAAGACTTCTATCGAGTCTAATATATGCAGAGGCAGGAAATCAATCATATAAGGGAATGCTTGCTGTTGGAAATGTAGTTTTAAATAGGGTTAATAGCAAAGCTTACTCTCATGTTAATACTGTAGAAGAGGTTATATATGATAGAAAGTGGGCCGTTCAATTTACTGTTACAGTGAAGAATAAGAGTACAGGAAAGAGCGCTCTAGACAAGGCTCTAGAGTATTATGATACAGGTAAATTCAAGGGAAAAAATCCAGAGGCTGAGAAAAAAGCAATGAATAGGGCTATTAAAGCAGCAAAGGCCGCCTTATCAGGTGAGAACTATATTGGTGATTTCTTGTGCTTTAGAGTTAATAGAAACACAGCTAGTATTAGAAAAAAATATTCCTATAAAGTCTTAGGAGACCATATTTTTTATCGTACAAAATAATTATTGATGTAGATATTATTAAAACAAATAAAGATAGATATAAAGCAGAGCATAATATTATGCTCTGCTTTTTTCGCAATACTACAAAATAGCAAAAAAGAATAAAAAAGAAAAAAACATATTGACAAATTTAAAAATAATATAATACGCACTTGTAAGTAAGTGTTATATAGAAGGAGATTAATTATTAAAATTCTTATTGTAGAAGATGATTTGGTAAGTCGCAAATTTATGTAAAAATATGTATCAAAATACGGAGAGTGCGACATAGTTGTAGATGGACTAGAGGCTTTAGATGCTTTTATGATATCGCTGAAGGATGATAAGCCTAATAATCTTATTTGCTTGGAGATTATGATACCTAAAGTAGATGGGGTTAAGGTGGTGAAGAATATTAGGGATATGGAAATACAAAAAAAGTTGATCCTGGTAAAAGAGCAAAAATAATTATGACCACGGCTTTAGCAGAAACAGAGTATGTTAAGCAAGCCTTTGAATATGGTTGTAATGCCTATGTAGCTAAACCAATTGATAAAGAAAAATTTGAAGAGGTTCTTAATAAGCTTGAACTTTTATAAGTGACTACTTTATTACTTGTTAATAATATGCTATCATATTATATAAGTAAAAAAACGAACTATTAATAGTATCTGAAAATTTGACATTGAAAAGAAGGTGACAGAATTAATTAGGGAGGAATATTAATGGATAATTTATTTTCCGGCCTTGAGGAATTAGGGCTAAATAATTTGTCGAATATTAGCATATACGATGAGGATGAAAAGAATGATGCGGATGATAAAAAGAATGGTCAGGAGGACGCATTTTCTGAAGAGGATATTTTATTTGATAAATCATATACATGTCCAGTCTGTGACTCTGTTTTTAAATCAAAGACAGTTAAGACTGGTAGGGTAAGACTTCAGAAACTAGATACTGATCTAAGGCCTGTATATCTCCAAGCGGATTCTTTAAAATATGATGCTATTTTGTGTCCAAAATGTGGATATGCTGCACTTAACAGATTTTTTAAGCATGTTTCCTATAAACAAGCCAAAGCAATAAAGGAAAACATATCAAAGACCTTTAAGCATATAGATGAGACGGAAGGTATATATACCTATGATGATGCTATCCTAAGACATAAAATGGCATTGGTTAACTCTATTGTAAAAAAGGCAAAGACATCTGAGAGGGCGTATATATGTTTGAAGACAGCCTGGGTAATAAGAGGGAAAAAGGAGAATTTGCCATTAGATACCCCTGACCATAAGCAAGAAATAGAAAAGCTTAATAAAGAAGAGTTGGATTTTATAACCAATGCATATGAGGGCTTTTCGGAGGCAATCATGAAGGAATCATTTCCATTGTGTGGAATGGATGAGAATACAATTACCTTACTTATGGCAGAGTTGGCTAGGAGAATAGGCAAAATTGATGAATCTTCTAGATGGGTATCTAGGATACTAGTTTCAAGAGATGCAAATGAAAGAATTAAGGAAAAAGCCAGAGAAATCAGAGAATTAATTAAAGAGGGTAGATGAATTGAAGGAAAAATTACATACTATACCAGTAAATGATGGATTTGACAATGGTGGAGAATGCCCAGTCTGCAACATGAGAAAGGACTTAGAGGTTAAAGCAATAGATTTCACCATGGGACCTAGTTATATGGAGGATGATGTTCGTGGTGAAACCTCAAAACTAGGCTTTTGCCAAGAGCATATTAAGCTTTTATATGAGAACCAGAACCGCCTTGGCTTATCCTTGATTCTAAAAAGCCATATGGATAAGATAATTAAGGATATTGAAAAGCTAGCTAGTAGTCCAAGGATACCAGGTCCTTCTTTATTTAAAAAACAAAGCGATAATAGTGCTATCGTAAGCTATATGGAAAAGATTAATGATTCATGTTATATCTGTGATAAGATTAACCGGACCTTTGAGCGTTATATTGCCACTATATTTCATCTTTTTAGGCATGAAGATAGCTTTAGGCAGAAGTTCAGGGATTGTCAGGGCTTTTGTAACCAGCATTATACCCTACTATACAAGACTGCCCCTAAGTATTTGAGTGGAGACCAGCTTAAGGATTTTACTAACCAGCTAAATACTCTGTATATTGATAATATGAAAAGGGTTAGAGATGATTTAGATTGGTTTATTGATAAATTTGATTATCGATATGCTGATAGGCCTTGGAATAATTCCAAGGATGCATTACCAAGAACTATTATTAAGACCAACAGTGTTATTTAGAGGGAGATTTGATGTATTTTACCGGTGTTTGGTATACTGTTATTAATTTGGAATATACTACAAATATAATAATATGTGGAAAATAATAAGAGTTATTGCTATAGAGTGATAACTCTTATTAAATATATGACCTAAATTGTATCAGAAAAGGGGCAAATAAAACACATATATTTAGCCATAAATAATCTTTAGAAAATCAAATAATATTGAAAAAATGAGATAAAAAGAGTATTCTAGAGATAATAAGAGTAAAAGTTGAAATTCAAGCTATATTTTAAGAGAAATGAAGTTGCATAATTAAGGTAAATTTACTAATATATTAACTGAGTTAGCACTCGTTAAGAAAGAGTGCTAATAATTATCATAAAATGAATTTATATATTGATGATGATAATACGAAGTATAAACATACAGAATGTTAATATACTTGGTCTTATCGCATATGAAAATTGAAGGAGGAATATTGAATGAAACTGGTACCATTAGGAGATAAGGTAGTTTTAAAGCAGTTAGTTGCAGAAGAAACAACAAAATCTGGAATCGTATTACCAGGCCAGGCAAAGGAAAAGCCACAACAGGCTGAGGTAGTAGCAGTTGGACCAGGTGGTATGGTTGATGGTAAGGAAGTAACCATGCAGGTTAAGGCAGGAGATAGGGTTATCTATTCAAAATATGCTGGAACAGAAGTTAAGATTGAAGAAGAAGAATTTATTATTGTTAAACAGAGTGATATAGTAGCAGTTATAGAAGAATAATTAAGGAGGTTAATATACATGGCAAAGGAAATTAAATACAGTGCTGATGCACGTAAAGCCCTAGAGACTGGAGTCAACAAGCTGGCTGACACAGTTAAGGTTACATTAGGTCCTAAAGGAAGAAATGTTGTTTTAGATAAATCATTTGGAACACCTTTGATTACTAATGACGGTGTAACAATAGCAAAGGAAATTGAACTAGAAGATCCATTCGAGAATATGGGTGCCCAGATACTTAAGGAAGTTGCTACAAAGACTAATGATGTGGCAGGTGATGGAACTACAACCGCTACAGTTCTTGCACAATCAATGATTAGTGAGGGTATGAAGAACCTAGCAGCTGGTGCCAACCCAATTATCTTAAGAAGAGGTATGAAGAATGCTACAGATGTTGCAGTAGATGCTATAGTTAAAATGAGCTCAAAATTAACTGGTAAGGAGCAAATTGCTAGGGTAGCTGCAATTTCTGCAGGAGATGACACTGTAGGCCAGTTAGTAGCAGACGCTATGGAGAAAGTAAGCAATAACGGCGTTATTACAGTAGAAGAATCCAAGACCATGATGACAGAGCTTGATCTTGTTGAGGGTATGCAATTTGATCGTGGATATATCTCCGCTTATATGTGTACAGATATGGATAAGATGGAGGCTGTTCTTGAGGATCCATATATACTAATTACTGATAAGAAGATTTCCAATATCCAGGAGATACTGCCACTTCTAGAGCAAGTAGTACAATCTGGTGCAAAGCTTTTAATTATTGCTGAAGATATTGAAGGTGAAGCTCTTACAACAATTGTTTTAAACAAGCTAAGAGGAACATTTACCTGTGTAGCAGTTAAGGCTCCAGGATATGGCGATAGAAGAAAGGCCATGCTTCAGGATATAGCTATACTTACAGGTGGTACTGTAATTACAGATGAGCTAGGCTTAGATCTTAAGGAAACCACACTAGACCAACTTGGACGTGCAAAGTCTGTTAAAGTTGAGAAGGAAAATACAATTATAGTAGACGGAGAAGGCCAGAGAGCTGAAATCGACGCTAGAATTAATCAGATTAAGGCTCAGATTGAAGAGACTACCTCTGAGTTTGACAAGGAAAAACTACAGGAGAGACTTGCTAAGCTATCAGGTGGTGTAGCAGTAATTAAGGTTGGTGCTGCAACAGAGACTGAGATGAAAGAAAGTAAGCTTCGTATGGAGGATGCTTTAGCAGCTACTAGAGCAGCAGTTGAAGAAGGCATAGTTGCTGGTGGTGGATCAGTATTTATCCACGCTGCAAAGGAAGTTGCTAAATTAGCCGCTGACTTAGATGGAGATGAGAGAACTGGTGCTAATATAATCCTTAAAGCTTTAGAAGCTCCTTTATACTGCATAGTTGACAATGCTGGTTTAGAGGGATCTGTAGTAACTAGCAAGGTTAAAGATAGCAAGCCTGGTATAGGATTTAACGCTTTAACTGAAGAATATGTAGACATGGTTGATGCAGGTATTTTAGATCCTACTAAGGTTGCAAGAAGTGCTCTGCAAAATGCAACAAGTATTGCTTCAACATTATTGACTACAGAATCTGTAGTGGCAAACATTAAGTCTGATGAGCCAATGATGCCTCCAGGTGCTGGTGGCGGAATGGGTATGATGTAAGAACTACTAATCTGCTTAATTAAATATATAATATATAGGCCGCCTCATCTAAGTGTGAGGCGGTTTTTTTCTATCTTGTAAAACTATGTTGACATGAGATAGGATATTGTATATTATATAGCAGTAAACTAAATACATAATAAATTATTAAGCTAGGGGAGCGACAGCTGAGAGGTATGGAAAACACTTAATTTGTTATTCTACATACTGACCCTCAATACTTGATCCGGATAATACCGGCGTAAGGAAGCAATCAAGTGTCCCCTCCTATGCAAAACAAGGAGGTTTTTTTATGCCAAAAAACTTATTTAATTTTTTTATTGTTACTGAGGATGGTAGTTTCTATCCATCTTTAGCAGGAAACATTGCCTTGCTAATTATTATTGGAATATTGTTTATAGCAATACTAGCCTTAAGTGGTGGTAATAAGAAGCTAAGTGCAAAGCAGCTTGCATTTTCGGCAGTAGCTATGACAATGGCTGTAATAACATCTATTTTCACGGTTTATGAATTGCCCTTTGGAGGCTCTATAACCTTATTTAGAATGTTTTTCATATGTTTTATTGGTTACCTATATGGTAGCAAGGTTGGTATTATAACAGGGGTAGCATATGGTATTTTGGACTTTATTCTAAAACCCTTTGCAATAACCTTAATACAACCCTTACTTGACTATCCTGTAGCTTTTGGATGCTTGGGTCTTGCCGGTGTATTTTCTAAATCAAAACATGGGCTTGTAAAAGGTTATATCCTAGGAGTTGCGGGAAGATATATCTGTCATGTCTTGACGGGAATTATATACTTTTACGAATATGCAGAAGGTAAAAATGTAGTTATATATTCTCTGACATATAATGCATCCTATATTGTTCCTGAAGCGGTATTAACTATAGGAATACTCTTGATACCCACAGTTAAGCAAGCTTTTGGACTAGTAAAAGAGATGGCATTGGAAAGTTAAAGAAAAAAGGGAGGGAAAACCTCCCTTTTTATTCGCCTATCCTGGTTACAGCAACATAGATGCCTGATATCCTATACCAAGTAGGGAGGTCAACTATACCTGTTGGGGGTAAGTTAAAGATACTCTGAAAAGCTCTTACAGCTTCTGCTGTTTGTTCATTATACTGACCTGTTACTGCAACAGATGGGATAGCCGTATAGACATCTGCAATTGCATTAAGCTGTTCCTGGATTGTTCTAACATTGTCGCCACTTGCTCCAATATTCAGGTTGTGTCCAGGCCATGAGACTGGCACTCCTGATACCTGTGGTGCAGTGTTAATAAATATAGAGTCACCATAGAAATGTCTTAAAATGCCTATTGCATCAAAGCCTTGGTCACCTAAATCCTTTGATCCCCATTGCGTCATCCAGTTAGGGCACTGTACCCTAACACCGTCACAGTATTGGGTCAGGATTGGTTGTTTTATATTAGGTCTAGACAGGTAATTAATGAATAAGGAGTCTACAATAAGGCTTATATTATCAAAGATATTACGGCCTGGTATCCATTTATGATCAAATGCGGTAGAAGAGGTGATTGTAAAATTAAAACCTTGGTTCCTATACCATTCTGTAAACACTCTATTTAGAGTGAAGGATAGGATAGCCAATACATTTGCCTGAATAGTAGCCTCAGGCCAGGTGGCATATATTTCACTTGATGCAACATTTTTAATATAATCTTGAAATTTTACATAATGATTGCTTGCTGATCTATCAGTAGGAGGCCCATCGTGTACAATAACGAATTCTGGTATCACAACTCGACTTAATACAATTTCACCTGTTTCGGCAGCGGGGTTTATCTCAGGTTCTGCTATCTTAGGTGGGTAGTCTCCAAATAAGGTGTGGGGACCGATTACATATAGTGAACCACTAGCATTAGGGGCCTCAGACCTTCTCATAGTAGCATCCTGGATGGCGGTAACATCAGCTAATAACTGCATATTGGCGATAGATACAGAAGTATAGTCTGGCTGGTTGGCAAATATATTATAATCTGCATAGGGCTGTACTTCGGAATTAGGATCCAAACTATAATCAATAGGTGGTGCGGGAAGCTCTATTTCAGGGGTAAGTCCTGATGAGTCTGTTGTGAGTTCCTCTATTATTTGGGTTGGATTGGAGGGGGATGATATCCTAACGATAGCACCTTCTATAGGAAGGATATTTGGAGTAGTACAGTGCACCTGAAGTCTACCAAAAGATTGTGTGCCTACTTCCGTAGGATATATCCTAATTGGTTTAGAATATAAATTGCCATTGCTATTTGAATTATTCATTTTTAAACCTCAAAAAGACCTTTCATAATAAAATATGATATAAAAGTAAAAATGGTGCCTCAAATAGTTAGCATGCAAAAAAGCAACAATTGTCTATGGACAATTGTTGCTTTTAATAGTAGGTTTAATTTAGTTTAAAAATCTCTTCATATCTTTGCCTTAAATCTTCTAAGTCATATATAGAATTCAAGTAAGCGTCAAGTGAATCAATAAGTGAAGTTGTAGAATCTTGGGTTGCTTCAGTACTTGTACTTGAATTAGCTAGAGTAGTATTTTCGGTTTTTGAAGTTTCATCGGGTGTTTCTTCCTTGGAATTAAAAAATTCATATAGTACACTTGTTAGTTGAGCCTGAGGGATTAGTCTAAGCTCATAGCGTTCTTCAAAATAATTATTTAATTGCTCTGCTTCATCTGTATTGCATACTATGACACTGCAGGAAGTGAATTTTTCCCTTCCGTAAGGATTAGTGGCATCGATTTGAGCAAACACATAGGTCATACCTGGCTTCATAGCTGAAATACGGCCTAGAGGGCTAATGTAGGCAATAGTATCATTACGACTAGAAAACTTAGCAAGTTCTGTAGTATTGCCAGGTTTCATAATAACATCGAGTACTGCATTTTGACCCACTTCTAAGATAATCATGGACCGTGTTGCTCTAATGCTAAAAGCAGGTGGTCCGACAGTAATATTACATGTAAGTGAGCTGGTGCTAAGACCTCGTCTAACAGTTGCAGTAACTGTAGTTTTGCCAACCTTATTTCCGGTAATTGTGCCTTGACTATTGACAGAAGCTATACTTGGATCTGCAGATCTAAAACTTACGCTAGCATCTTTTTCAACATTATATACCACTAATGTATATGATTTACCAGTAACTAAGGTAATATTATTAAGCTTTAGCCGATATTCGTTATTTTTCTCCTTTTCAGTTTCAGATGCCTGTGCTATGCTACTAGGAGTAGTCATAAGCTGTGGCAAAAACGTAAAGAAAAGAAGCAAGGCAAGGAAAGATATAAATCTATAAAAAATCTTCTTATTCACGGCGCCTCCTTCAAGTTATAAATGAAAATATCACATCCTATTAATTCTATAAATAGGATAGCATTTGATTTTGTCAGAATAGTGTCATAATCTACTAAATTTATAACCATATACTAGAATTGACTGGGTCTTTAGACCTAGAAATGGAAGTAAGTGTATGCAATACTTATGTTTTACTACTTGTTTTACTATATATAGTTATTATATAATTATATTGTATGCAAAACATTGATTGCTAGCAAAACTAATAGTATTATTTTTGCTATTTAACCACAATAATATACATTATTGTGCTATAATATTTATTCTATATATTTAGACACTAAGGAAAAACATGATATGTAGAAGGAGGAATTAAATATGCAACATATCCTAATCGCAGATGACAATCGTGACATTACAGATATATTATCTACCTATTCTAAGATGGAGGGGTTTGAACCCTTAGTGGCAGCTGATGGGGAAGAAGCTATTAATTTATTTAATAAATATAATCCAGAGGTAGTGCTACTGGATGTTATGATGCCAAAAGAGGATGGGTATGAGGTATGTAGAAGAATAAGAAGTAAATCAAATGTACCAGTTATCCTAATAACAGCCAGAGGTGAGGATTTTGACAAGATAATGGGGCTTGATATAGGAGCAGATGATTATATTGTAAAGCCCTTTAGTCCAAGAGAGGTTATGGCTAGAGTAAGGGCAGTATTAAGGCGGATGACATTGGCTGAAAAGGAAAGTACTTCTGATAATGTAATAAGATTTAGTAATCTAGAGATTAACTTAGATGAATATACATTACATATTGGTGGCAAAAAAATTGCCCTAACCAAAAAAGAAATTGAAACCATGTGGACATTGGCGTCAAACCCTAATAAAGTTTTTACCAGGGACAATTTATTGGACAGTCTGTGGGGCTTTGATTATTATGGGGATAGCAGAACAGTAGACTCACATATAAAAAGGCTTAGGGCCAAGATAGATAAGGTTGAACATCCGGATTGGTCAATTAAAACAATTTGGGGAGTGGGATACAAGTTTGATTTACTTGATAACTAGTTACATAATTTATAGAGTAGAGGAGCTTATTAGCTATGGCAAAGGAAGACAAGGTTCGGATCTATAACCGTTTGTTTTTTAAGCTGTATTTAAACTATGCAGTTATGCTACTTGTAACGGCTCTATTAATCTGTTTGATTTTTATGCAGTTATATAAGAATACTACCATGAAAAATGAACAGGAGAAATTGATGGAGCAGGCCTCAAATATTTCAGATATGATGACCACCAATTTTATAAATACACGAAATTATAGCGGGGCATTGGAGTTTATTAATACTCTTCAGGAAATTATGGATATGGACATCTGGACCATATCAAATTCTAAAGCAATTTTTCCCATGGACGACAGGTTGGAAACCAACTCTTTTGAGGAATTTACATTTGGACATAGAGAATATGTTAATTTGGTTGAAAGTGCATTTGGAAATGAAAAAGGGTTTTCAATTGCTGATGATGAGATTTACCAGACTCAGACAATAACAGTTGCGGTTCCTATATTTGGGGCAAACAGAGAGGTTGTAGGAGCCCTGTTATTAAAAGCTCCAGTAAAAGGCCTAAAAGATATTATTAATGATAGCCTATCACTTATTATAATTAGTTGCGTTGTTGCCCTTGCAATATCATTTATAATAATTATTGTATTTGCAACAGAGCTTTCAATACCTATAACAAGAATGCGAATGACTGCTCTATTATTGGCTGGAGGAGATTATAATTCTAAGACGGGTATTAAACGTACGGATGAGATTGGTGATTTGGCTAAGACTATTGATGTCTTATCTGAAAAGCTCCTAGAAAATGAAATTCAAAGAAAAAATCTAGACCAGATGCGGCTTGATTTTTTTGCAAACATTTCTCATGAGCTAAGGACTCCGATTACTGTACTTCGTGCATATACAGAAACCTTGGTAGATGGAGTAGTAAAGGATGACGAAAAGGTAAATCAATACTATGAACGAATGCTTGCGGAATGCAAAAGTATGGAGCGACTGGTAGGAGATCTGATGATATTATCCAAGATGCAAAATCCGGATTTTGTTATTGAAAAGGAGCCAGTTAACTTATATCAAGTATTTGATGATATTATTCGCAGTGCAGGTGCAATTGCTGAAAAGAAAAATATTAAGGTTGATATAGTTCGGAATCAGCCTGTTATAATGATGCTTGGAGATTATGATAGGCTAAGACAGATGTTTATGGTTATATTAGATAATGCCATTAAATTCTCTGATGAAAATAAAACTATTCACATAAATATATCAAATGAGGATAAAATAAGAGTATCTATTAAAGATGAAGGTATCGGAATGGATAAGAATGACCTTGATAATATTTTTGAGAAATTCTATAAATCAAATCTTAGGCAAAATGCGTCAGGTACAGGTCTTGGCCTTGCAATAGCTAAGCAGATAGCCATAAAGCATGAAGGACATGTTGATGTCAGCTCTGAGCTTGGGGTAGGTAGTACATTTACATTTACATTTCCTTCATATGAAATGAAGGACGAGGATTACCTGTAAATACCTGTAAATACCATATAAATTTTTGATAAACACCTTGAAAAGTAAGTGATAATCTATTATAATATGATTATCAAATGTTCCTGGGATGTTCGATACTCCTGTTATTTTGAACCTACATGATTTAATAAGGGAATCCTACATTTGTTGGCAGATGCCAGGCCGCCATTTGCAGCGGAAGGCAGAAGCTTACATGCGGTTACCCACCTAGCTTAGCTAGGAGTCAAAATGCAGGAAACGGCATTTCGGGTATTTACTAAAGATAAAGGCGGCTACGGCCGCTTTTTTATTTGTAATAGGAAAATCTGTATAGTTACAAATAAAGCTCTGCTAAGGAGGCCTTATCTTCTTATGTCTATATCTTGCTACTAGCTGATATGGATATAGTGCTTGTATTTTAATAAAGAAAATTCTATAATAAGTTTATAAAAAAGAATAAATATTTGCTATAAACTAGAATACCCAGATGATAAATTATAACAATAATAAAAAACTAAGACCACATGTCTAGAAAGGGAAATACTATGGGATTACACATTGTTACAGACTCGGCTTCAGATACACCTAAGTGGGTAATCCAGGAATATGGATTGCATGTCATACCCACACCTGTAGTAATTGATGAAAAAGATTATTTTGATGGAGAAACATTATTTCCAGATGAGTTTTATGATATCTTAAGAAGTGGAAAGGATATAAAGACCTACCATGTTAATTCCCAGATGTTTTATGATAACTTCTTACCTTATGCACAGAAGGGTGATGAAGTGATATATATATGTTTTTCCACAGGCATTGCAGGAACTTTTAATGCAGCTAATATAGCAAAAAATGAGCTTTTAGAAGAGTATCCTAATTTTGAATTAAATATTATAGATTCAAGGTGTGCATCCTTGGGCTTTGGCTTACCAGTATACTATGCTTTGCAGATGCAAAGAAAGGGCGCAGGCAAGGAGAAAATTATTGAAGCAATTGAGTGGCATTGTGAACATATGGAGCAAGTATTCACAGTTAAAACCCTCGATTATCTATTAAAAGGAGGGAGACTTAGTAAAAGTTCAGCTATTGCAGGAAGTTTGCTTGATATAAAACCTATAATACATATAAATGATGTAGGGGCTCTTGAATCTATAGAAAAAGTGAGGGGAAGACAAAAATCCCTAAAGAGATTAGTTGAAATTACTGGAGAAAGAGGAAAAGATATGGCCAATCAGACTATAGGGCTTGTTCATGGAGATGATGTAAAGACTTTGGAGGCTGTTAAGGAAGCCCTAAAGAATGCATATGGTTGTGAGCACTTTATAGAAAATTATGTTGGCTGTGCCATTGGTGCTCATACAGGCCCTGGTATTATCGGTATTATATTTCTTAATGATGAATCCCCTTATAAGGAATATTTGAATAGATAAATGAATAATAAAATAAATAGAACAACGTTCTATAAGTAATGACTAAAGTCTATTACTTGCAGAACGTTTTTCTAAGAAGGTGCTATGTAAGTATGGTTAGGGTGCGATTTTGGCTTTATCTAGGGCTGCTTTGATTGCTTCAATTAAGAGCGTCTGAGTATATTTACTATCATCCCTTAACTCTATTTGGTCTATAGGAATATCTTTACTTAATTGTGCAGAGATTTCATCTAAGGCAGGTTCAACAAGGGGATACATGGTGGTAATTGTCTCATCAATATTAACAATCCGAACCGAATTTATATGGTTTTCATCCAGTACCACTTCAAGGTTTATTACAGTATCACTTAGTGGAATGGATGAGTTCCATACTCCGGCTTTATATAACTTAGTTTCAGAGGCGACATCTTCTTTATCCTTACCGCTAAACATAAAAATTAACAGAAGAATTAGAAGGATACCTAAAGCAGCAAAAATTACTGTGTATATGATTTCTTTTAATTGGATTACGACTATTTTTGTCTTTGCCATTTCTATCCTCCGGAGCATAATTGCTTCATTGTCTTAATCTTATTATATATTATTATGTGCTACTATAAATTATACCGACAAGTTGAATTTACTAGTAAAAAGTTGTTTTATATAAATGAAATTGACCCAGACTAAAAAACATCAAGGATGGAGGGGTGAATATGTCCTTGCAGCTTTATCTTGGGAGTGCCGGTTCTGGCAAATCCTATCAAATGTATCGTAATATAATAGAAGAATCCTTGAAGAACCCAAGTGTAAATTATCTTATTATTGTACCTGACCAGTTCACCTTGCAAACCCAGAAGGATATCGTATCCATGCACCCAAATCACGGAGTCATGAATGTTGATATCTTATCTTTTATGCGTTTTGCTTATCGTATATTTGATGAGCTGGGTGGAAATGATTATCCAATACTTGAGGATACTGGAAAAAGTATGGTAATACGCCGGGTTATAGCAGAAAAGAAAAAAGAGCTTATACTATTCGGAGCTGGTGTAAAAAAACCTGGTTTTATTAATGAGTTAAAATCTCTTTTATCTGAGTTTTATCAATATAATATAAGCCCAGATGATTTTCATAGGATGATGGATATATCAGAAAAAAAACCTATATTAAAAGCAAAGCTTCAGGATATAAAAACTATATACCAGGGTTTTGCAGATTTTATGAAAGAACGTTATATAACTGCAGAGGAGATACTTCTAGTATTAAGTAAGTTAATAGATCAATCTGAATGGCTTAAAAATAGCGTAATCTACCTAGATGGCTTCACTGGCTTTACTCCCTGTCAAAATGAAATATTGGCTAAGATGATGTCTTTGGCAAAGGGGGTAAAGGTTACAGTCACAATCGACCCTAGAGACTTATCAAAAAAGAGGGAATCAGAATATCAGCTTTTCTCCTTAAGCCATAAGACAATTAATAAGCTCTGTGAGATGGCAAAGGAAACAAAGACTAAGCTAGAAGATCCAGTCTATGTGCAGGACATAGACCAAGGAGCTAATGTCTATCGATTCCGAAATTCTCCCGGCTTGGCTTTTTTGGAAAAAAACTTATTTCGTTATCCCTATGATGTATACGAGGATGAACAGGATGAGATAAGTATCCATGGAGCCAAGAACCCTGAAGCAGAGATGGGTTTTGTTGTAAGGGAGATAAAAAGGTTAATTAGGGAGGAAGGCTATAGGTATAAGGATATAGCCGTGGTTACAGGAGATATAGAAAGATATAGTCGTCTTGCAAAATATCATTTTGCCCAGGCGGATATACCATGCTTTATAGATTATAAGAGGGATATTCTTAGCAATCCTTTTGTAGTCTTTCTTCGTTCTGCTGTTCAGATAGTGGCTGATGATTATAGCTATGAAAGTGTATTTGCTTATCTTAGGTCAGGACTAAGTGATGTAAGTGAAGAGGAAGTGGATCTCCTAGAGGATTATATAATTGCTATGGGTATACGAGGTTCTAAAAGGTATAATGAACCATTTACAAGAAGCTTTGGCAGGAAGAACACTATAGATTTAAAAACTCTTAACATAATTAGGGAAAAACTACTTAAGGAAATTGGTCCCTTGTATGAGATACTTAAAGATAAGGACATGACAGTGGCAGGGTTTACCCAAGGCTTATATGAACTTGGAATTCGATTAAGAGTTTGGGATAAGCTAGAGGAGCTTAATAAGTATTTTAAAGATGAAAACCAACCCCTAATGTCAAAAGAATATGAGCAAGTCTATAGGATAGTGATGGAACTTTATGATCAGATTGTACTGCTGCTTGGAGATGAGATAATAGGTCTTAAAGAATATGCAGAGGTACTAGAAACTGGTCTTGTGGAAGCTAAGGTAGGCCTTATACCTCCAGGAATGGATGAGGTTGTATTTGGAGATACCCAACGTACAAGACTAAAGGATATTAAGGCTTTGTTCTTTGTAGGAGTTAATGAAGGAATTGTTCCCAAGGTGATTGGAAGTGGTGGGATTTTATCCGATATTGATAGGGAACTTTTGGTAGGAAACGGTATAGAACTAGCTCCAACAAAGAGGCAGCAGGCATTTACAGAGAACTTTTATATATACCTAAGTATGACAAAGCCTAAGAATAGATTGTATATAACATATCACAGGGTAAATGAAGAAGGTAAATCAGTGGGTCCGTCATATATAATTGCTAAGCTGATGACTTATTTTGCAAAGCTAAAGATATATAATGAAGACGAGATGGATAATGTATTGGAGTATATTCTTCAAGATGATGGAATTAGCTTCCTAGCAGAGAGGCTACGAAAATATCAAGAGGATAGAGGCTCCTTATATATTAATGAGAATGAAAAACGTATTGATAATAGTAAGGGTCATAAAGAGCTTGAGGCAAGGAGACTTTTTCACGAGTTATACACTTATTATAATGAAGATGAGGAAAGGAAGAAGATTCTGGACCTCTTAAAAGCTGGTGCTTTTTATGTGAATAGGGAAAGGGGTATATCAAAGGAAGCAGCTTATCTATTGTACGGAGATAGTTTAAGTGGTAGTGTAACTAGGCTTGAGCGTTATGCAGGCTGTGCATTTGCTCATTTCATGGCATATGGATTATCTCTAGAGGAGCGGAGAGAATATAAGCTGGCAGTGCCTGACATAGGTAATATATTCCACAATGCCATAGATGAATTTTCAAAAACCCTTGATGCTAGTGATTATAACTGGCATACCATACCAGATGATATAAGGGAAGAATGGGCTATTAAGAGTGTTGAAAAGGCTGTGGAGGAATTTGAAGGAACTTACCTAAGAAGTAGTAAGAGAAATGAATATCTTCTTAAGAGGATTGAAAGGATAACTATAAGAACCCTTTGGGCCCTATGTAATCAGATACGACAGGGGGCGTTTGAACCATCTGGATATGAGATGCCATTCTATCATATACCTGACAAAGGTCTTTCACTTAGGGGAAGGATAGATAGGATGGACCTGTATGAGACAGAGGATAAGGTATATGTAAGGGTGATTGATTATAAATCTGGCAAGACTGCCTTTGATATACAAAGCATTTACTATGGGCTTCAGCAGCAACTGGCCATATATCTTGGTGCTGCTATGGATTTTTTAAGCAAGCAGTATAAGGACAAGGATATAATTCCTGGAGGGATATTCTATTACAATATAGATGATCCCATAGTAGCTAAGTCTGAACAGGTAGATGATGACATATATAAAAGTCTGAAGATGAATGGTCTGGTAAATGAAGATAAAGATATTATTAGTCTTATGGATAAAAAACTGGCAGGACCAGATGGTGGCCTTCGTGCCTCTGTAAGATCTGATATTATTCCAGTAGATACTAATAAGATGGGAGAGCTTTCAAAGCGTTCATCTGTAGCAAGTGGGAAACAGATGGAATTACTCCTTGATTATGTTAACCGAAAGCTGGTATTAGATAAGAGCAATATCTTGCAGGGAGATACTAGATTAAACCCATATAGGGCAGGGGACAGGATGGCCTGTGATTACTGTGAGTATAAAAGCGCCTGTGGTTTTGACCCACGGCTTCCGGGATATTCTTATCGCAATCTAGCCAAGAGGCCTGTTGAGGACTTAAAGCATGAGATTTGGGGAGTTTGAAGATAAGTAAAAAGACTTTATAGAATAGATGGTTTTGCTTATAGAAAGGAAGAAAGCTATGGGTATGAAGTGGACCAATGCACAAAGAAAGGTAATTGATACAAGGAATAAGAATATATTGGTTTCGGCTGCCGCAGGTTCTGGTAAAACTGCGGTGCTTGTGGAACGGATTATATCAATGATTTCAGAAGGTGAAAAAGCCATCGATATTGATAATCTTTTGGTGGTTACCTTTACCAATGCTGCTGCAGCCCAGATGAGAGATAGGATAGGCAAGGCACTGGATAAGAAGCTGATTGAAGACCCCCATAATAACCATCTTCAAAAACAGGTTTCTTTACTTCAAAGTGCCTATATAACTACTATACATAGCTTTTGTTTAAATGTAATAAGAAACTATTTTCATCATATTGATTTGGATCCATCCTTTAAGATGGCTGATGAGGCAGAGATGACTCTGATGAAATCAGATATAATAGGAGATATCTTGGAGGAGTGGTATCAGAAGGAAGATGAGGATTTTCACAGACTTATAGAAAGTTATTCTAGAACAAAATCAGATCTTCCTATAGAGGAACTTATACTTTCTCTCTATAATTTTGCTATGAGTAATCCATGGCCTAAGGCTTGGCTTGATGGGATAAAGGAGTCTTTTGAATTTGAGTCTATTGAAGATTTAAATAAGGCCAAGTGGATGGATGGGCTTCTCGATTATGTGGCTGTGGTTATTGAAGATTTGGAACAGAAAATAAAAGGGGCTATAGAGATATGTAATGAGGTGGATGGGCCTGAGGCATATCTTCCAGCCCTTCTTAGTGATCTTGATTTGCTGGCTAAGCTTAAGAGTGAATCATCCTATGAGGGATATGTAGAAGCATTTTCTCATATATCCTATGCCCGTCTTTCATCCAAAAGACAGCCTGAGGTGGCAGAGCATAAGAAGGATAGGGTTAAGGGTCTTAGGGATGAGATGAAAAAGGGTGTCAAGGATCTTACGGGCTCCTTCTTCTTTCAGCCAATGAATGACATGATTTTAGACTTGCAATCAGTAGCTAAGGTGATGGAAGTACTTTCAGACCTTACCATAGATTTTATGGAGGCTTTTGCGACTAAGAAAGAAGAGAAAAACCTGATAGATTTTAATGATTTGGAGCATTTTGCCCTAAGAATTTTAGTAGAAGATAGGGAGGGTGAGATTGTACCCACTAAGGCTGCTATGGAGCTTAGTGAGCAATTTGATGAGATATTGATTGATGAATACCAAGATAGTAACCTAGTCCAGGAGACTATCCTAAAAGCAATATCTAGGGAGCATCTAGGAAGATTCAATAGATTCATGGTGGGAGATGTCAAACAGAGCATATACAAATTTCGCTTAGCCATGCCTGAGCTTTTTCTTGAGAAATACAAATCCTATCCTAGCTATGACAAGGACCAGGAAGGCAATGAAAATGCCCATCAAAGGATAGATCTAGATAAGAATTTTAGGAGCAGAAAGCATATATTGGACTTTGTTAACATTATCTTTGAACAGATAATGACTGAGCCCATAGGTGGAATCCTATATGATGAGGCGGCTTCATTAAAATACGGGGAGTTATTTGAGGAATTGATAGATAATAATGAGTCAGCTAGGGAGGGGACAGCCCGAGAGGTAGAACTTATATTAGTGACAGAAGAAGGGGAAGATAATGAAGGTAATCCATCCAATTCTAATAGCTTAGGAGATAAATCTAAGGATATAGAATTAGATATATTTGATGAAGAGGAAGAGATAGAATACACCAAGAAGGAATTGGAGGCCAGGGCAGTAGCAAGACGAATTAAGGAGTTAACTGATCCTAATACAGGCCTACTCTTACTGGCTAAGGATGATGATGGCAAGCCAATTCATCGTAGTGCAGAGTTTAAAGATATAGCCATACTTCTTCGTACCATGTCAGGATGGTCCGATGTATTTGTAAATACTCTTATGCAGGAAGGGATTCCAGCATATGCTGATACTGGTACAGGATATTTTCAAACTTCCGAGATAATGACCATCCTCAATATGATTAGGATTATCGATAATCCCAGACAGGACATAGCCTTTACAGGGGTCTTATATTCACCCTTAGTTGGATTGACTTCTGATGATTTGGCCTATATTAGACTTATGGATGGAGGGACTATGTATAGAGCCTGTCTTGCCTATGCCGAGGAGGGAAGTGACAAGGAGTTAAAGGAGAAAGTAATAGCATTTTTAGATATGCTTCATAGACTTCGTTCTATGACAAGATATACTCCGATTCACGAGCTTATCCAAGAGATACTTGATATGACCGGTTATGGATATTATGTAATGGCAATGCCGGGCGGAGATAGGAGGAAGGCTAATATTGATATGTTAATTTCCCTTGCAGTAAGTTTCGGCAAGGGAAGCTATACTAGCCTATTTCACTTTATCCGCTATGTGGAGAAACTCCATAAATATGATGTGGATTATGGAGAGGCTTCTAGCTCTGGAGATGATGAGAACGCTGTAAGAATCATGAGTATCCACAAAAGCAAAGGACTTGAATTTCCAGTAGTTTTTGTAGGGGGCTTAAGTAAGCAGTTTAACATGCAAGATCAAAGGAGCAAGATATTATTTGATGTAGATTATGGTGTGGGGCCAGATTATATTGATGTTGATAACAGAACAAAAAGTCCCACCTTACTTAAAAAAATAATACAGAAGAAAACGCAGATAGACAATCTTGGGGAAGAGCTTAGAGTCCTTTATGTGGCCATGACAAGAGCTAAGGAAAAGTTGATTATGACTGGATATATACAGTCTGTAGAGGATATGGATATACAAAAGGAATTTTCCTTCTATGAGCTTATGTCAGTTAAAAATTACTTGGATCTTGTGCTTCCTGCCATGAATAATAAGTTTACAGATTATATGAATATTAGTCTACTAAGAAAGAAGGACCTTGTCTTTCAGGAGATGGCAAAGCAGAAGTTCTTGCAGGAGGATTATAAGGATATAGATGACGAGATTGGGGTAAGTACAAGGAAGGAAGATATTCAGAAGGAAATTGATAGAATACTTAAGTTTAAATATCCTTATAAGAATGAAGCTAGTCTAAAGGTAAAGATGTCTGTGTCTGAGCTAAAAAAACTAGGTCAGTTTATAGATGATGAGGATAGTGTGCTTTTATATGGGGATTCCATGGAAGATACAGATAAGAATTTATTTGCCGCTGAGTCTTCTAAAGCTGAGAACTATATTAATGAAGACCAATATGTACCTAATTTTATTAAAGGATCTCAGGTGGAAATTGCGGGCGCCGATAGAGGTAGCTTATATCATAAGGTCCTAGAGCTTCTTAATCCTGCAAGAGTAAAAAAATACGATGACCTGAATCAAGAAATAGAGGCTATGATTCAGACCGGAAGAATCAAAAGGGAGGATGTTAAAAAGCTTAATATTGGAAATGTATATAGGTTTACCCAGAGTGATGTTGCCAAGCGTATAATAAATGCAGATGCATCAGGAAGCTTATATAAGGAGCAGCAATTTGTAATAGGGCTTAAAGCATCTGACCTATATCCTGAACATGATAGTGATGAGCTTATCCTAGTTCAAGGAATAATTGACTTGTTTTTTGAAGAAGAAGGAGAACTAGTGATTCTTGATTATAAATCTGATCTTGTTAAGGAGGAAAGTCAACTAATTGATAGATATGAGACTCAATTAGTCTATTATAAGAAGGCACTGGAACAGATACTAAATAAAAAAGTAAAGGAAATGATTATATATTCCTTGTACTTGGGTAAAGAGATATATATAAGATAGAATATTCCCTGTAAACCTGGTTACACTCTAGAAAAGAAAAAGGAAAGGGTGTATCAGGATGGCAAAGAAAAAAGAAAAGAAAATTGATCTTAATAATCTTAAGCCTGAGGAGGAAATGAAATACGAGATAGCCAGTGAGCTAGGTTATCTTGATAAGGTACTTACCAGTGGGTGGAAATCTCTAACCGCCAAGGAATCAGGAAGAATAGGTGGGATAATTACTAAAAGAAAAAGAGAGTTGAAAAAGCAGAGTGAAGTTAGTGAAATAGAAGAGACATAGATAAAGTGAGTGCTTTAGAATAGGGATATATCTTTTTGGAAACTCGGCATAGTCGTTATATGACTATGCCATTTTGCTGTGTTCTATAATTAACTGTTTCCAAAATGGAAATAGTTCAAACGATATATGCTAATGTGTTGGCGACTTCATTAAGAAAGAATTGCGAAAACAATTGGATTGTGATATATTTGAAGACACACCCAATAAGATGCCACATAAAATTCCCACCTTGGAAGAGTATGATGCAAGTAGTGGTAAAGGTATTCCGGTATT
>FZPS01000032.1_pt95 | contig 32162 bp, 26 predicted proteins | sample 1817821 | NCBI WGS metagenome assembly FZPS01 (sample SAMEA104158645, study PRJEB21678) | metagenome | place: Germany | collected 2015-04-21
GAAAGTTAAATGAACGTTGTGTCGTGTAAATGATGTGAGGTTCAATAAAACCTAAAGTGTCTTGACACTATCACTGTTTTCTTTCTATTTGACATTGCCTGCCGCGATATAGGATAATGATAAAAGCATAGAAAAAGTAGGTGTGCGGATGAGGCAGGGCAAGCTGGTGGAGCGGGTGGAGGCCGGCTCCATTGCGGAAGAATTAGGTATCGACGGCGGTGATTATGTCATTGCCATAAATGGTGCTGAGCCAGCTGACATTTTGGACTGGCAGCTGGCAGAAAGCGACGAGGAACTTATCTTAACCATCCAACATCAGGACGGCGAACTGGTGGAATATGAAATTGAAAAAGATTATGATGAAACGCTGGGCATTATTTTTGCTTCCCCCACGTTGGACCGGCTGCGTATTTGTCAAAACCGCTGCCTTTTCTGCTTTGTGGATCAGATGCCGCCGCAGCTGCGCCAAACTCTATACATCAAAGATGATGATTATCGCCTGTCTTTTCTGACCGGCAGCTACATCACATTAACTAATTTGCGGGAAGAGGATCTGGAACGGATTATCCGTCTGCATTTGAGTCCGCTTTATGTTTCTGTACATGCCACCGACCCCGAACTGCGCCGGCGCCTGATGAATCACCGGCGGGCCGGAGAGCTGCTGTCAGTTATGCAGCGGCTGGTCGCTGCCGGCATCCAGTTTCATACCCAGGTAGTACTTTGTCCCGGCTTAAATGACGGTGAAGCTCTGGAACAAACAATTGCTGATTTATTTGCCTTGTATCCGGCAGTGCAGACCCTGGCGGTGGTTCCGGTGGGTCTGACCGGCTATCGGGAAGGTTTATATTCGCTTCAACTAACTGATCAGGAACATGCCCGTCAGGTTTTGATACAAATTGAAGCATGGCAGCGGCGCTGCCTAAAAGAGCAGCAAACACGTTTTGTTTTTGCCGCAGATGAGTTTTATACGTTGGCCGGGCGGATGCCGCCCGCTGCGGAAGCTTATGAAGGCTTCCGCCAATTAGAAAACGGTGTGGGGATGGTGCGCTTATTTTTAGATGACTGGGAGCGGCATGAGAAGAATCTGCCTGTCAAATTGACTAAACCTACCACAGCCACTATTGCTACCGGTGTATCGGCGGCAGTTTATCTTGCCCCCGTTGTGGAGCGCTTAAATCAGATTGAAAATTTGCAGTTAACCTTGCTGACGGTGGAAAATCATTTTTTTGGCGGCGGAGTTACCGTAGCCGGCTTATTAACATCCCATGATTTAAACAGGGTTCTCCCTCAGGTAAAAGGTACTCTTTATCTGCCGGCGGTGATGCTGAATGCGAGCAGGGAGCTGTTTTTAGATGGCCGTACTGCCGCTGAACTGGCTGCCGCTGCCAAGACAGAAGTCAGGTTTGTTGAGGATATCACGGAATTTTTATCACTGTTGATGGGTAACGAAATGAGGTGATGGCATGTCGATGCCTGTTGTGGCAGTTGTCGGTCGTCCCAATGTGGGCAAATCAACCATGTTTAACCGCCTGATTCAAAAGCGGGTAGCAATTGAGGAAAGCACTCCGGGAGTGACGCGTGACCGTATTTACGGCCGTGTGGAATGGAGCGGCCGGGAGTTCTGGCTGATCGATACGGGTGGACTAACATTCGATGAAGATACCATTTCCACAGAGATTTACCGCCAGGCCCAACTGGCCGTGGCAGAAGCTCATGTGATTTTAATGATGGTTGATGTACGCAGCGGCCCTATGCCGCTGGATTATGAGGTGGCTGAACTGCTGCGCCGCACCAATAAACCGGTGCTGCTGGTGGCAAATAAAGCTGAGCCCGGCATTTCTGAGGCCGAGGCTGCCGAATTTTATGCCCTTGGCTTAGGTAAACCATGGCTGACTTCAGCTTCCCATGGCCTGGGTACCGGAGATTTGCTGGATGAAATTATCAGGCTGCTGCCGGCAGGGGAAATCATGCCCGAAGACGAAGATTTATTGCGGGTGGCCATTGTTGGCCGGCCTAACGTGGGCAAATCATCCCTGACAAATAAACTTGCCGGTACCGAACGGGTGATTGTCAGTGATATTCCCGGTACCACCCGCGATGCAGTAGATTTATTGATTGAGCATGACGGGCAGCAGTATCTCTTTGTTGATACTGCCGGTATTCGCCGGCGCAGCAAAGTAGAAGAGGCTGTGGAATATTACTCGGTCTTACGTGCTATCCGGGCCGTGGAAGATGCCGATGTAGTTTTAATGATGGTGGATGCGGCGGAAGGTGTTACTGAACAGGATAAAAGAATTGCCGGCATTGCGCATGAGTCAGGCAGAGCGATCATTATTGTGGTTAACAAGTGGGATAAGGTAGAAAAAGACGGGAAGACCATGGATCTTTACCGTGATCATATACGTGAGCAGCTCGCCTTTTTGAGTTATGCGCCTATAATCTTTATTTCTGCTTTAACCGGACAGCGTGTTCACCGCCTGTTTGAGTTAATTAACTATGTGGCTGAACAGCATGCGCAGCGTGTGAAAACGGCACAGCTTAATCAGCTGGTAGAAGACGCCGTAGCCGTAACACCGCCACCGGCAAAGAAAGGCAAACAATTAAAGATTTTCTATATGACGCAGATTCGCGTCAAACCACCTACTTTTGCCGTTTTTGTTAATGACCAGGAATTAGCCCACTTTTCCTATCTGCGCTACCTGGAAAATAAATTGCGCGAAACATTTGGCTTTGAGGGAACACCAATCAGGCTGTTGGTGCGCACAAGGAGTAAAAAGGGGGAGAGTTAAGTGAAGACAGCGGCAGCGCTTCTGGCAGCATACCTTATTGGGTCCATCTCCTTTGGTTATTTGGCAGGAAAGCTGCTCAAAGGCATTGATATTCGTAAGTACGGCAGCGGTAATGCCGGTACGACGAACATACAGAGAACCTTAGGCACTCTGCCTGCACTTATCGTGCTGTTTTTAGATATTAGTAAAGGTTGGTTGGCTGTCTGGCTGGCCGGTGTTTTGACCGGCAGCGAAACTGTGCCGCTGGCAGCCGGTCTGGCTGCCATTATGGGACATAATTGGCCGCTTTTTTTTAAGTTTCGCGGTGGACGGGGGATTGCCACTTCCATCGGTGTGATGCTGGGAGTAGCACCTTTAGTACTGCTGATTGCTGGCGGGATCGGTGTGACATTGATTGCCATTACACGCTATGTATCATTGGGTTCCATTACCGGGGCCTTTACTATTCCGATCTTAATGATACTTTTTCACCTGCCGCCCTTACAAATAGCATTTGGGACAGGCATTGCGGTGATGGCGATTTGGCGCCATCGTGAAAATATTTCCCGCCTGCTGCAGGGAACAGAAAATAAATTAGGCAGCAAAGTGAACTTGGGGAATGAGGCGAAGAAATGAAAGAAGTAACAGTAATTGGAGCAGGAAGCTGGGGGACAGCCATTGCCGTTGTGCTGGCACATAATTGTCAGCAGGTTACATTATGGACACGCCGGGATGAATTGTGCCGGCAGATTAATTCCAGCCGCGAGAATAGTGATTACCTACCCGGTGTGAAGCTGCCGGCTAATGTGGTGGCCACAGCTGACCTCTCAGCAGCCGTTAACAATAAGGAAGCCATTGTTTTAGTAGTACCCTCCCATACTGTACGTTCCATGGTGCAGCAGATTGCGCCGCTGCTCAAAAACTCTCCCATTATGGTCAGCTGTGCCAAGGGCTTAGAGGAAAGCACACTGTTCCGGATGTCGGAAGTTATTGAACAAGAAATGCCCGGCTGCAGGCTGGCGGTGCTGTCCGGGCCTAATCATGCTGAAGAAGTGGGACGTTTAGTTCCCTCGGCTACTGTTGTTTCTTCCCGGGAGCGGCGTACTGCAGAAGCAGTGCAGGAATTATTTATGACTCAGTGGTTACGCGTCTATACCAATCCGGATATAATCGGAGTGGAGTTAGGCGGGTCGCTAAAAAATGTGATTGCCGTAGCGGCAGGTATTGCCGACGGCTTGTCTTATGGTGATAATACTAAAGCTGCGCTGATGACGCGCGGCATCAGTGAGATAGCGCGTTTGGGCATGCAGATGGGGGCAGAAGCCTTAACTTTTGCCGGGCTGTCCGGCATCGGTGATTTAATGGTTACCTGTACCTCACGTCACAGCCGCAACCGTAAATTGGGCTTCGAAATAGGTAAAGGACGTAAACTTGATGAAGTGGTTTCCGGTATGCGCATGGTGGCGGAAGGTGTGCGTACAACGCATGCCGCCCGGGATTTGGCCCAACGCTATGAGGTTGAGGTGCCGATTACCGAGCAGGTTTACCAAGTTCTTTTTTATGGTAAAGATCCCCATCAGGCCGTTATCGATCTTTTTTCGCGGGAAAAAACTTATGAAATGGAAGAACAGGTAGCGTCAAATTTAAAAGATTGGTAGCATACACTCCGTTAGGGAGTGTTTTTTTTATTTTTACCGTAATTTGTCTGCCAAAAGTAATAATCGGTGTACGTGCTCATATAAATATAATGTTAAACTGCAATTGTTATACCGTTATGAAACTTTTTAGTTTAAAAGTTCACAGGGGAGGGATACCGTTAGTGTTTGACTGCAGCTTGAAAAAAGGAGGGAGAAAATATGGTTAAATTTGACCTGATTCAACACATTGTTGAAAGGACCGGCGGAGACATTTACCTGGGCGTTGTCGGGCCTGTCAGGACCGGCAAGTCAACTTTTATAAAAAAGTTTATGGAACTGGTTGTCATTCCTAATATAGCAGATCCTGCTGATCAGGAGCGCGCCCGCGATGAACTGCCGCAAAGCAGTGCAGGCCGCACCATCATGACCACGGAACCAAAATTTATTCCGGATGAAGCCATCGAGATTAAGGTACGCGACAATATTACCATGCGTGTACGCTTAGTCGATTGTGTTGGTTATGCTGTTGACGGTGCGGTCGGTTATGATGATGATGGTGCGCCCAGAATGGTAACTACACCATGGTTTGACTACGACATACCCTTTGAGGAAGCGGCAGAAATAGGCACGAGAAAAGTCATTACTGATCACTCTACCATCGGTATTGTGGTGACTACTGATGGCACCATTACCGATATTCCCCGTACAGCTTATCTGGATGCCGAAGAACGCGTGATTAATGAACTGAAAGAATTGGGTAAACCCTTTGTCATTCTGCTTAATTCAGCCCGCCCGTATTCACAGGAAGCACTGGTCTTAAAAGAGCAGTTGGCTGAAACGTATGATGTACCTGTGATCACTTTTAATGCCCAGCAGCTGGTGGAAGAAGATATTAATCTTATCTTCCAGGAAGTACTGTACGAGTTTCCTGTCCGTGAAGTTAACATTAATCTGCCCAGTTGGATCGAAGTACTTGAGGATGAACACTGGTTACGCACCAGCTACAATGATATTATCCGGGAAAGTGTAGTAGATGTAACCCGTCTCCGTGATGTTGACGGCATGGTAGAAACGCTCAGCACCAAAGATATCGTGGATAATATTGTCCTGAAGGAAATGGATCTCGGTACGGGCAGGGCAGTCATTGACATTCAGGCGTCAGAAGAGCTCTTTGAGCAAATCTTGTCGGAAATCTGCGGTATTGAAATTGAGGACCAGGCAGATTTACTGCGCATACTTAAAGAGAGTGTGACCGCTAAACGTGAATATGATAAAATTGCCGATGCCTTGGAGCAGGTACGTGAAACAGGATATGGTATCGTGCCTCCCCTGCTTGAAGAAATGACCTTGGAAGAACCGGAAATCATTCGCCAGGGCGGACGCTTTGGCGTGCGGCTGCGGGCCAGTGCACCTTCACTCCATATTGTCCGTGTCGATGTCAGTTCTGAGTTTGCACCCATTGTGGGTACAGAAAAACAAAGCGAAGATCTGGTTAACTACATTATGGGTGAGTTTGAAGAGAATCCGGAAAAGATTTGGCAGTCCGATATCTTCGGCAAGTCGCTGTACTCTGTGGTACAAGACGGCATCAGCACCAAGCTTGACAACATGCCGCCTAACGCCCAAGAAAAGCTGCAGGAAACACTGGAAAAGATCATCAATGAAGGCAGTGGCGGTCTCATCGCCATCATCCTTTAGTGTCAGGGGACGGTTCCTTGACACACTTTTCCCAGACATGCGGTACTGCAGAGGGCAGTTAACCTGTCAGCACCAGCAAGCGAAGTAATAAAAACACCCCCCTAACGCAGAGCAGTGAAGGGGGGTGTTTTTGTGTCAGGGGACGGTTCCTTGACACGCTTTTTTCAGGTATTTACGGCCAAAGAGAGGTTGCTGCCAGTTCATCTAAGCTCTCTTAACAAGGAATCAAGGGCTAAATGGCGAATGGTATAGAAAACATTTAAGGGGAGCTCTTAGTAATGCGGAAAAGAAATTGGTTTATTCTACTGATCGCTGTCGGCACGCTGTACTATTTATCCTCTATACCTGGGTTGCGCGTGCTGCCGGTTTTGCAGCAAATTAATAAACTGTTAAAATACTTTGACCTCAGCATTTCAAGATTAGCCATGAAAATTGCCGCTCATCTCCCAACACAACTGTCACCGGCTAAAACTTTAACTGCAGATTTCCTAAACTATGCCAGAAGAAATCCGGTGATCATCGAGTTTCTCCTGAGAAAAGCCGCCCACGTCTTTTTCTTTTTTGTTATTACCTTGGTACTATTTTTGCTGCTGCGCAGCTACTTTCGTCAACCCTGGCAGGCCATCGTCAGTGCTTTTATCGGTGGCACCTTCATTGCGGTTCTGGATGAGTTCCACCAGGCTTTCGTTGTCAACCGACACGGTAATTTTGTTGATGTCTGCATTGACATGGTAGGTGTACTAACTGCTGTTTTACTATTGATACTCTCCTTTTGGCTAACCAGCCAACACCGTAAATCGTCATAAAAACACCCCCTAACGCGGTAAAGCGTTGGGGGGTGTACTTTTTCACAGTAAATTACAGCCTCTTTTCATCTTCTTCCCTGGCTTTTTTCTCCTTCAACCAACGGGAGACAATGAGACAAGCCACTGCCAGCAGTATTATACCGCCTGCCGCCATTATGATGGTCCAAGTAGAGGCTGCTGGCGTCTTTGCTTCTGTTTGGGGGGCAGGAATATCTTTTTTCTCTTCAATGGTGGTGCTGAGGGGAATCTTCTTTTCATAGCTTTCACCATATTCATCCTCATAAGTTAAGATAAGCGTCCCGCTGATTGCTCCCACCATATCCTTTGCTGCACGGAAGTTTGCCCTGCCTTCGGCAGAAGTCCCCGGCGCAATGGTCCCCACCAGCACACTGCCGCCACTGCTTAATCCCGGCAGCTCAAACTTGAGCAGCGCATTATAGATGGTGCTTTTACCCAGATTCATCAGCGTTATGGTTAAAGTAGGTGTATCCCCCTGCGTGACCCGGGGCGGCAGTGTCGGTTCTGTATATTCCAGCCGTACCGGCTGCCGGACTTGGATGATAATCTGATCTGCGGCACTTACGGTATTGCCGTGACTGTCTTCGTATTCCATAGTAATCGCAGCCGGATGAGGTTTTGATTGAGCTGTTGTTGTGGCTGTTACTTCAAGATTCCAGGTATAAGCACCGCCTTTGGTAATCTGCCGACAGTACTTAGCACCTGTACCTACAGGCAGGATCTCACCGCTGTTATCGACAAAGGAAAGTTTAATATTTTTTGCCGACTGCGAATTGCTGGTGTTACGCAGCGTGATTTTTAACTCTGCTGTTTCTCCTGCTTCCAGATAATCTTTTGCCAAGGCATAGCTCTCCACTATTAATTTGGGCTGAGAAGGGGGAGCAGGTGCCGGTTCGGGTGCCGGAGACTGGGGGTTGATGCCGTCGGTAATGGTCAGATAGAGTGTATAATCTTCAGTAAAAGTTTCCTCGTCCACCGTTTTACCTTTTACTGTCAGGATGATGGGGTAGGTGCCGTTAAGACGTTCAGTTTTCAGGGGCAGAGCAAAATGTAGTAAAAAACAATTAACCTGTTCATCCTCAAAAGTATAACTATTACTTGCAAACTGCTTTTCATAGTTTTGATAGACGAAAGGAGTATGTGCTGGGTCGCCCAGATTTACCGTCACTGTCAGGCTGCCTGCTGCTGTGGGGGCTAATAGCGGCAGCACCACCAGCGCCTGGTCCTTGCTGACAACGGGTAGATAACCTTCAGCGTAGCTTTTTTCCATGCCTTCATAAACATGTATGGTATCAATGGCTAGCAGCGGCCCGGCGGCAGCAGCCGTGGCATGGCTGCAGGCGGCTGCCAGAAGAATAAGCAGGCACAGCCAAGCAAAATGCCTTTTCATTTTTTCATCCCTCACAACTCTCGAATATTGGCTACAATACTGTCTTTGACAATGCTTTTTACTTTGGCACGGATATTCAGGTAACAGAGAGCAAAAAGCAGAGCAGCAAATAATAGCGGCTGCCAGGTAGGAAGTACAGTCGTCACCAAACCGATATTTTCATATTTCTGCAGCCAAAGGCACAAGGCCAGCTCCGCCGTCATGCCGATAATTGTGCCCCAGCCAAACATGGCCGCTAACTGCCACAGGTATGAGGAAAGGATTACCTGCTGCGATGCGCCCACTGCCCTGATGGTGCCAATTTCGCGCTTACCGGCACGGATGCGTGCTGAAAGGGCGTTGTTTACCATACTGGCGCAAATGGTGAAAAAGAGAATGATAATGGCAGTGGCAGCGATTAACGTGCCGTACACGATTCTTTTTTTCTCTCTGGTCCGGGCCACCAAGGATACCATTTCCACTCCGGCCGTACGTGAGGCAATTTGGGAAAGGTTAGCCTCCAGGTATTCTTCCGTGGCAGCATCCGGACTCTCGCTCAGGGTGATGGCCAGGGTGCTGTAGGGAGCATCAAAACCTAGTGCCTGCAGCCCTGCCGCAGTGGTCACCAGAGCACCAACTTCTTCAGGATAAAAAGAATCAAAAAACTCATAAAGATGCTTTTTACCCGCAGTCATTTCCAAAATGGCGCCGATGGTAACGGTTCTGTCTATCCGCACTACATCATCAGGCAGGATGCGGCTGCCGTCTGCATCGTACTGCTGTGGACTTCCGTGTTGTGCCGGTTCTGCATCACTATAAAGCAGACTGATGGTGAGCGTGTCCCCTGCCTGAAACATGTCGTTTTGGTAAACTTCCGTATAGTTTTCCTTGGGGTCGATGATGAAATCACGGCGTTTGCTCCAAGTGCCGTCCCTGTTTTGTACTTCATAGACGCCGTACTTTGTTGGGGCGACAATTAATATTTCTTTGCCTGCAGCCAGTTTCTCCGGATTGATGCTGCCGGCAGCAACAAAGGGAGCAAGTTTTTCAATATTTTCATAATCAATGGCATAACAGTCCACCGTGAGATAATCCTGCTTATAACCGTATTTTTCCTTGCTGGCGAGGTAACTTTGCTGCTCTTTTAGCCGCCACTCCCGGCCCGCCTCATTACTGCTGCCATCAGCTGCTCCCGTAAGGTAAGCAAAATTCCAGCCGTTAGTGATATAAGGGGTAACTTTATCAGTAAGCAGCTTTAGTCTGATCACTTTTTCTCCCCGCACCGTTTTGACAGAAAAGAGGGCAGCCGCATCTTCTTTATCTTGTTCCGTAATGCCGGGGGCATGAAAATCATACTCCAGCAGCCAATCGTAACTGCGGGCATTTCTCCTTAAGTAATAATCACTGCCGTAGTGATAATCGGCTTCCCTAAGCAAAGGCTCGGCAAAAAAAACAACCAGTGACATCAGCACAATGGTCACAGACAGCATGGCCGTAATGCCAAGCCGCTTGTTCTGATAAAGGGTCCTGCTGCGTTTGGCTAAAAGCAGCGGCACATCAAAATGCTGCTCACTTGCTATTTTGCTCCGCCTCATTATGCGTGCCAGCTCCACATTACGGATGGCCTGCATGGGTGATACCTTGGCTGCAGCCCTTAAAGGAATGGAGGCAGCCAATCTGACACATAAAAAACCTCCTGTGGCCACACCAAGGAGCACCAAGGCATTGAGACGAAAAATATAGCTTTCGCCCATGGCCTTTGTTAAACCCCACACCGTCAGGCAGGAGAAGAGTAAGGCCAAGGGAATGGAGAAAAGTGCTAAAAGAGAAGTCTCACGGCCTAAAATTTCACGCAGCTGTTTTTGCGTGGCCCCTACTGCCCGCAGCAGGCCAAGCTGTTGTTTGCGAGCTTCTAAGTTGGAGGTAAAGGCATTTATAATCCCCAGGCAGGCTGCCAAAACCAGCACGAACACAATAATGATTAAAAACACATAAGTGATGATGATGTCTTCTCCGCTAGAATCATCAGCAAAAAGTACGTAACGGGTATCTTCAAAAGGCAGACCGCGATTTTCATTTTGCTGCTCTGTGTGAGCAAAATATAAATCCAACAACTGTTTAAAAGATGAGGAATCGGCATAGCGCCCGTAAACATTAATCACTGCTTTACCTCCGGCGGTGATCTCCTCTGCCGGCGAGAGGATGCCGGCAGGAAAATCCCGGTAGACGGGCAGAGCGGAGTTCCACTCGTCCAAATAAATCAGTTTGTCGCTGATGATCCCCACCAGTTTATAATTCTTTTGCACAGTGCTGTCTAAGAAGTCTACACCGTCAGGGACTGCCAGCGTGAGCGCTAAAGTATCACCCAACTCCGCCTTTGTGCGCAAGCGCGCCAGCATGCTTTGCTCCAGGGCAATTTCCCCTGCCCGCTCCGGCAGTCTGCCGGCAAGCACATCTTTACGTGCTAAAGCCAGAGCTTTTTCATCAAAAACCGCCACAGAAAAACCATTGGCTTTACTTTGTCCATCAGGCATTACATAACCATAAATAGCTGCTTTCCCGTAATCATTAGTTAAGATGCCTCCGGTCAACAGTTCTGTCATCGGCTCCCTGGCTGCATCAAAAAAAATGATATCCTGCTCTCCAAAACGCTGATAATGCCTTTCCCTCAGCGATGTAAACATGGTTGAAGCAAAGAGGAGCATAGTGGTGACAAAATAGAGGGCCAGCATAATGGCGACGGTAAGCAGCAGATACTGCCTGCGCCTGTTCCTGAAATTACCGAAGGCAATGGAAGTGAGCGAGATATCAGCTCTCAATTTGCTGTACCTCCCTTCGGCCGCTGTCATCTGTGACGCTCCCATCTTCCAGCAAAATGATGCGTTCAGCCTGTTCGGCAATGTGAAGATCATGTGTTACCATAATCAGCGTTACGCCCATTTCTTTACTGGCGTATTTCAACAGTGAGAGGACTTCTCTGCCTGTTTTGCCGTCCAAATTCCCCGTAGGTTCATCGGCAAAAAGGATGGCAGGTTTATTGGCCAAAGCCCGCGCAATGGCTACACGCTGCTGCTGACCGCCGGACAAGGCACTGGGCAGGTGATCAAGCCGGTGTTCCAGTCCTAAAATTTCAATCAGCATTGTCAGGTATTTCTTGTCGGGCTTTTTCTTATCCAGCAGCACAGGCAGGAGAATATTTTCGTACGCAGTCAGTTCCTGCACCAGGTTGTAAGCCTGAAAAACAAAGCCGAAGCGCCGCCGCCGCAGAATGGAAAGCTGGTTGTCATTATAAGCATACAGGTCTTCATTTTGATAAAAAACATTACCTGAAGTGGGGTACTCTAATCCTCCCAGCATATGCAGTAAGGTGGACTTCCCCGAGCCGCTTGGTCCCCGTACAGCACATATCTCTCCCTGTTCAAAGCCAATGGAGATGTCACGTATGGCATGTACAATGTTTTCACCAATGGTGTAGTCTTTACAAAGATTCTGACATTGTAAGATTTGCATACTATAACCCCCTTACCCTGATGCTACCAGCTCTACCTTACATCGTGCTGACGTCAAGCTTACATTTTTGTAAGCTAACCGGCTGCCAAGACTCCGTCTAAGATGGGAAAACACATGACTATCCGCAAGCCATGTGCTGTATTTTCTGCCGCTATTGTTCCATGGTGTTTTTCCACAATTGTTTTGGTAATGGCTAAACCAATCCCTGCCCCACCGCTGGCTTTAGTTTGAGCCGTACGATAGAAACGCTGAAACAGTTTGGGCAGTTCTGTTTCCGCAATACCGCCGCCGTCATCTTCGATGCTCAAGGTGACAACTGTTTCTGACGTTTCCAGCAAAACCTGAATGTGCCCGGCAGCAGTCGTGTGTTCACAGGCATTTTTAATAACGTTTTTCACTGCCTCATGTAACCAGTAGGCATCGCAGCGCAGCTCTGCTGTACCAATGATGGTAAACTTTTTTTCCGGATACAGCACCTTTAATTCTTCCCAGACCTGTTCCAGCAGCCGGGACAAATCATGCTTGGCAAACTGCAGCTCATAGACATCGGCACGCAGCTTCTCCAGGCGCAGCAGGGAATAGATTAAATGCTCCATGCGTTCGATCAGTGCCAGCTGTTTTTGGCTGTGCGCACCTAAGTTTCTCGCCTGGTCCATCTCACAATACAGTTTTAGTGCCGCCAGCGGTGTTTTTAGCTGATGTGATACATCGGTAATGAAATCGGCATTGCGTTTGCTGCTTTTGCGGGTATTCTCACGTTCCAGTAAGAGTCTGCTTTCCAGCTCCACTACGGAATTTTCCAGTACTGCAAATAAATCATCGTTGACGCTAAATTTCGGTGTTTTATTCTTGCCGGCCAGAAAATCCATAATCTGCCTGTGTAGTCTGGTTACCTCTTTTTCCTGCCGTCTTTGCAGAGAAAGAGAGAGGAGCAGCACTGCTGTGCCAAGCAGCAGTACAGCCAGTCCTCCCCATTTACTAAGACCGTTACCGTAAGCAAATAAGACCGCCCCCAAAGCAGCCAGGCTTCCCGAGCATAACGAAATCAGCTGCATGGCTTTTCCTCCCAGCGATAGCCAATGCCGCGCACAGTGCGAATGTAGGACCCGCCGATTTTTTCACGCAGGCGGCTGATATGTACAGAGAGGGTATTATCATCGATAAAGCTGCCGCCGTCATCCCAAATAGTCTGCAGCAGTATTTTACGCGTCAGAACTTTGCCGGCGTTGCGCAGCAGGGCTGCTAAAAGTTGAAATTCAGTTGGCGTCAGGTATAAAGGTTCTCCTTTATAGTAGGCATTCATTTTTTGCAAATCGACCTGCAGTTCACCGCACCGGTAGAAAGTAGGATGATTTCTTCTTAAGAGCGCCCGGATGCGCGACAGCAGCTCTAACAGGCGGAAGGGTTTAGTTACATAGTCATCGCCACCGGCATCCAGACCGCGCACAATTTGAATTTCATCATCCCGGGCCGTCAAAAAGAGAATGGGGGTATCATTACCATTCCTGCGCCACTGTTCACATAGCTCCAGTCCGCTGCCGTCGGGCAGCATAATATCTAAAATAACTAGATTGTAGGTATTATTTTCTGCAAGATGCCGCGCCTCTTTATAAGTGCCGGCACAATCAACGCTGTAGCCTTCACGCTGCAGCAGTTCACACAAACCATCCTGCAAAAACAAATCATCCTCAACAAGTAATAATTTAGTTTTCATATGTGAATCCCTCAAACTCTAAATTTCCCTTCCAGTATATCACAATAAAAGTTTTGAACAGTATAAAGTAAGCTTAAGAATTTGTAAGAAAATAATGAGAGCAAAAGTTAAGGAAGCAGTTGAAACCTGTTGTCAAAGTGTGACAAAGAACCGTCCCCTGTCACGGAAATAAAAAATGCTGTATCTGTTTAAAATAAGATATAGTGTTTGAAAGTGGGGGGAAAGTAGTGTTTACAGCAACTAATTTATTATATCCGGTGTTTTTGCTGATAGTGTTCAGTTTAACTGTAATTCTGATTCCCAGGGAAGTTTACAAAAAATATATGATTTATGGTATGCTGGTAGGTGGGCTGGGTGATGTGCTCTCTGTCTTTGTCTATCAAAATCTTTTAGGTTTTATGTGGTTTAAAAATCAAGGCTTGTTTTATGTTTTGGGGCAGCATGCTCTGTCACCGCTTTGCTGGACTTTTACGGTGATGATTTTTTTGTATTTTTTGCCGGCAAAACGCTTCTTTCTTTATGTGTACACACTGGCCTGGGCTATGGCCAGTGTCTGTTACGGTTATGTAGTCCAGAATGCTAAGCTGTTTGATTTTAAAAGCTGGTTTTATCCCATCCCCGCTTTTATTGCTTTTTTAATTTGGTGGAGCTTTGCAGTGTGGCTGTACAGCAGGACAGAAGAGACAGTTATCAGCTAAACGGGTGGCTGCCCAGAAAGGTATCTGCCATTGGTTTAGCGCTTTGTCAGAAGCCGACAGCAGGAAGCGGGAAAAATACCACAATGTACCCCTTGCAATCTGGGGCGGAATATACTATAATAACATTTGTGTCGGGGCGTGGCGCAGCTTGGTAGCGCGCTTGACTGGGGGTCAAGAGGTCGCAGGTTCAAATCCTGTCGCTCCGACCATTAAAAAGCATTTAACCACGGTGTTTTTCGCACCGTGGTTTTTTCTTTTTCGAGCACCCTTATCATAAAAAGTACATTATATGATACGCGTGAAAGCAGTTTCCGTTTATACGCTTTTTCATATTATTGACTTAATTAATATTTTTAAAAGTTCTTTAACACTTTACCTTGACATCACATTAAAATTCACTTACAATGATAGGAAAATTACAACGAGGTAATGCTTGTCAACGGGTTGGGGGCCCAAAACAAGAAAAAAAATTGGGAAGTAGGTGTATGCATGAAACGAAGAATTATATCTTTGCTGATGGTAGTTCTGATGGCTGTAGCGGTAATGATTACAGCTGCGGGGTGCCGTAGGGAAGATACCGAACCGAAAACAGGGGGCGACACGATTATCATTGGGGGGGCAATGTCTCTGACAGGTATCCAGGGTCCACTTGATGCACCGGCTATTGAGGGGATCGAGGTAGCTATCGATGAGATTAATGCCAGCGGCGGTATTAACGGGAAAATGTTGGAGTTCCGCAACATGGACTCAAAATCAGATCCGACAACCGCTGCTGAAGTAGCCAAACAGCTGATTGACCAAGGCGCCGTAGCCATTATTACCTCTTCGGACTATGACTTCGGCGGTCCGGCGGCCCGGGCAGCCCAGGAGGCCGGCATTGTAGGTATCAGTCCCAGTGCCTCTTCGCCGCTGTTTGGCAGCAAGATGCTTGGCGATAAGCAGTTTACATTGTCCATGTGGAATACCACCATGGGTGCCGTGATGGCAGAAAAGGCCTACGTAAAAGATGGCTTAAAAACATGCTACGTGATTACTGACGATTTTATCGATTACACCAAGAGCTTATCCCGTTACTTTGTACAGTGCTTTGAGAGACTGGGTGGTAAAATACTGCGGGAGGATGTTTTCAGCCAAGGTAAAGTTGATACCGCTGCTCTGATTGCACACTACAAAGCTTTACCGGAAAAGCCCGACTTTATCTACATAAGCTCGTACATGCCCGATCTCGGTACGATTATCAAGGAATTCCGTACCGCAGGTATAGATTCCCCGATCTACGGCGGCGATGCTTATGATGATCCGGCACTCTTTGAACTGCTCGGTCCGGAATTTGGGAACAAGATTTATTGGGATTCTCACAGCTTTAACAGTGAAGAGGCGGTCCCCGGATTTAACGAGTATAATGCAGCTTACAAAAAGAAACACGGCAAAGATGTAGATGCACCCTGGTCAATGGCAGGTTATGACGTCGTCATGGTACTGGCCGAGGCTATGCGTGCAGTGGGTACAGACGGCGATGCCATGGCCAGGTATATGGAAGAAAACACCTTCGATTTGCTGACAGGAAGGCTGGATTGGTCAGATGCGGCAAGCGGTCACGAGCCCAACAAGGCTGCGGCTGTGATGGAGCTTGTCAACGGTAAGCCTGTCTTTATCGAATGGGCAACTCCCGAGTACCTGCCCCGGCCGTAACTGTTCCTTGCCGGGCAGCCGGAACTATTTGTGCAAATCATGATCTATTAGGACAAAACAGCGTTTGAGATAAGTGCAAGCGTGTTCTATTGAGAGCACGCTTGCAGTTTTGGAGAGTGACATTATGGAAAGCAAATCGACTTTCACCGTGAAAGGACTTAGCAAGTCTTTCGCCGGCCTGAAAGCAGTAGATGATGTCAGCCTGCAGCTGGAAACGGGCGAAATTCTGGGATTGATTGGTCCCAACGGGTCTGGTAAGACGACATTGATTAATCTGATGACGGGTATGCTGGAAAAAGACAGTGGACAGATTTTAATCGACAATCATAACATCGGCGAAATGCCCGCTTACCGTGTTCCTTTTTATGGCTTAGTGCGCACTTATCAAACTATTCGTATTTTTAAAAACCTCAGCTGCCTCGAAAATGCGATGATTGGTGCTCTTGGTGTCGGAACTAAACATCGTGAAGCAGCACAGCTGGCAGTGGCGCTGTTGGAAGAGTTGGGACTGGGAGACAAGATTGAGCTGTCTGCTCAGAGTTTAACCTTTCGTGATCAGCGTTTGCTGGAGATTGCGCGGGCTTTGGCAGCAAAACCTAAATTTATGCTGCTCGACGAACCGGCAGCCGGCCTGAACGAAGAAGAAACAGATGAGCTGCTGTCCCTGTTGAAACCGATGCCCCACAGCAAGCAGGTCGGCATTATTATCGTCGAACATGATATGAGGCTAATTATGAATCTTTGCGACCGTCTGCATGTGCTGAACTATGGAAGAACTATTGCTGAAGGCAAGCCCGAGGATGTGCGTAACAATCCGGAGGTAGTTAAGGCCTATTTGGGGAGTGCTGCTCATGAACAATAACCCGGTTCTGCAAATCTCGGATCTTTATGTGGCTTATGGTTCCATCCTGGCTCTCCATGGAGTTTGTATGGAAGTACATAAAGGTGAATTGGTAAGCATCTGTGGAGTCAACGGTGCGGGAAAATCGACAGTCTTAAAAGCCATAGCCGGAGTGCTGAAGCCCCGTTCAGGCAGTATTCGCTTTAAGGGTAAGGAAGTCGCTGGCTATAAGCCGGAACAGCTCCATAAAATGGGGATGGCTTTGGTGCCGGAAGGACGTGAGATCTTTCCCTCGTTGACAGTAGAAGAGAACCTGCGCATCGGAGCTTATGGACGTCGCCTGGACAAGAGCTTTGCTGCCGACTTAGAGGATTTATTTAACCTTTTTCCCATTTTGAAGGAACGCTACCATCAGGCAGGGGGACTGCTGTCCGGTGGTGAACAGCAGATGCTGGCCATCGCGCGCGGCCTCATTTCAAAACCCGATCTACTGATGTTGGACGAACCGTCACTGGGGCTTTCACCTGCCCTTGTTGACCAAATTTTTGAGCTGATTATCGAACTTAAGTCCCGCAACATCACTATCCTGCTGGTCGAACAGAATGCCCAAAGGGCTCTGGCCATTGCTGACCGTGCTTATCTTTTTGCCAACGGCCGGGTTGAGTATTCCGGCCAACCACAGGAACTGATGGGCAACGTGGACATCACGTCGGTGTATCTGGGCCATAATGGAGGCGATGTTTGATGAATGCAGAAATTTTATTTGAGTTTGTCATCAATGTGCTCAGCATGGGCAGTCTGTACGCCTTGATATCATTAGGTTTGGTATTTGTTTTTGGTATCTGCCAATTAGTTAATTACGCCTATGGCGAATATATTACCGTCAGCGGCTATGTTCTGTATTTTCTTGGTGTTTTTACCAATCTGCCCTGGCCGGTTGTTTTTCTTTTAGGTATCCTGGCCGGTGTAGCAATTGGTTTCTTCAGTGAACTGGTCGCCTTCCGGCCCTTTCGGGAACGCTCACTTGATGCCCTGCTGGTCACCTCCTTTGCGGTCAGCATCATTCTGCAGCGGCTGTTTCAATTGGGTATCAGTCCGCGTTCAAAAGCTGTACCCGTACCGGCATTTTTTAATCTGAACATCCAATTATTTGGTGTAATTACCCCGCTGCGCAACCTGTTGATCATCGGGACTACCATTGTGCTGCTGACTGTTCTGGTACTGATCATGAAATATACTACACTGGGTATTGCTATGCGCGGTGCTTCGGAAAATTTTGTCACCGCCCGCCTGATGGGCGTGCCGGCTAATCTGATGATTTCTGCTGCTTTCATTATCAGCGGTTTGCTGGCCGGCGTGGTGGCCATCTTCTGGTCTGCGCGCACAGGTTCCGTTGAACCTATGATGGGCGGGACGCCTTTGTTAATTGGCTTTATCGCTGTGGTTATCGGCGGGATGCATTCTTTACCCGGGTCAGTGCTGGGCGGGTATGTCTATGCCTTTATTTCTAACGTACTCTCGCTGACACTGCCATCCTCTTTACTGTCATTCCGTGATGCTTTTATGTTTGCGATTGTTATCGCCTTTCTTGTGTTAAAACCTGAAGGACTGCTGCGTGGTAACTACCAGGAGGAGCGTGTAGGATGAATCTATCAAAGGAACTATCTACCCGGCAGGAGAGTGCAAGACATGCTGCCGCCAAAGATTATACCGAGTACTTTAGTTTTTCCCGTAAGTCCTCGACGGTAGTTATTTTGATCGCTATCCTGGTTGTCATCGGCTATTTTATCTGGTGGCTGAACATTCCTTTCATTGAGGATATTTTTACAGCCGGCACCATTACTTTAATTATGGCCCTCGGTTTTCAGCTTTTTATGGGCAACTCCGGTGTCCTGAATTGGAGTTATGTCGGCTATGTCGGAATCGGGGCATTTGCCTCGGCGATCTTCTCGATGACACCGTCGTTTAAGGCAATGCAAATTCCAACTATGTATCCGTTTCTGGTTAATCTGCACCTGCCCTTTCCAGTGGCTTTGGTAGCCGGAGCAATGGTGGCCATGATTGTGGCAGCCCTTGTCGCCTGGCCTTTGATGCGTCTTTCTGACGCGGTAGGAGCAATTACCCAGTTTGCACTGCTGATTGTGATCAATGTACTGCTTTCCCAATGGTCACAAATAACTAACGGTCCCAGGACTTTTACCCTGGGCGGTACGCGTCTGACCTCGCTCTGGGTGGCCCTTGGCGTGGCGGTGCTGGTTATTATCATTGTTTATTATTTTAAAGAATCTTCCCTGGGTCTGAAACTACGGGCTACCCGCGATGATCGTTATGCTGCCCGATCCAGCGGAATCAATTTTGTGGCAGTACGTTATTACGCCTATGTGGTGAGCGCTTTTATCGGCGGCCTTGCCGGAGGCTTATATTCACACTATATCCTTTCCATTACTGCCGCTTCTTTTTATATGGGTGAGCTGTTTATGATTCTTTCCATGCTGGTGATCGGCGGTTCCATGTCTGTCTCAGGAGCATTTTTCGGGACACTGTTTGTAACCCTCATGCGTCAGTTTTTGCGGCAGGCTGAAAACTTCCTGACCAGGAGCGGTTTTGAGGCCTCCGGTTCAACAGAAATTGTTGTTGCTGTACTGATGATTATTTTTCTCGTCTGGCAGGCGGACGGTATTACCGGTGGAGAAGAGCTGACGTGGGAAAAAATCAAACGTAGATTGCCCAACGGTAAGAAAAGCAGAGAAAAGGTTTCAAAAAATGTAAAACAGGAGGAGAAGGCATGAAATCATTAAGTAACGACCAGGTATTCTATGCCTTTGCACCAGACCTGGAGCCCCACTTAACGGTGGACCAGGGTGAGGAGTTTGTGCTGAATACCTGCGATTGCTTTGAGAATCAGTTGAGCTCTGATGAAGACACCCTGGACAAACTGGATTGGAACAGAATTAATCCGGCAACGGGACCGGTTGCTATCTCAGGAGTCAAACCGGGCAACGTAGTTCGTATTGACATTAAAAAATTGGAGCTGACCGGTAAATCGGTTATGACTACCATTCCGGGAGCAGGAATGATTAGCGGTATTACCGAAGCTTCGACGCGGGTAATGGATAACGATGATGGTGTGCTGACCGTAGCGACGGAGAAAGGCGAGCTGCAGCTGCCCTTAAAACCTATGATCGGCGTCATTGGTTTGGCTCCGGCTGAAGGAAGCATACCAACCGGTACACCGGGCAAACACGGCGGCAATATGGACTGCAATTTGATTGGCGAGGGTGCCTCACTTTATCTGCAGGCCGCTGTGGAAGGTGGTCTGTTTGGCTGCGGTGATGCCCACGCTTTGATGGGTGACGGTGAAGTTTTGGTTTGTGGTGCAGAAACGCCGGCGCGGGTAACTTTAGCGGCAGCCGTAGTTGATGTGCCGCAGCTGCCGACGCCCTTTGTGGAAACTGAAGAGCTGTACGCGGCCATTGCTACAGCAAAAACTTCAGACGAAGCGCTTAAAATGGCAGTGGACAATATGTTTGCTTTCCTGACAGGCATTGTTGGTTTGAGTGAAGGAGATGCCGGTCGTTTAATGAGCCTGGTGGGCGATTTGAAGTTCTGCCAGGTAGTAGATCCGGAGATTACGGTGCGTTTTGAGTTTCCGAAAGCTGTACTTGCCCAGTTAGGTTTTGCGGGCATTGGCGTTTAGCTCGCAAACCGGTACGTGAAAACAGCTGACACTTTGCTGTAAAGGTTGAATCCCACCGCCGCCCTCGGTAGAAGAGGGCGGTTTTTATATCTCCTGCTTTTTTGCTGTGTCAGATTGCTTTAAGCGGCAGTATAAACCGGCGCTGTTCCCAGCGCTAAGCAGGGAGGGGCAGGGTTCGGTTTACACTGTCAAAATAGTATGGTAATATAAAATAGTCTGACTATGGTGTCAGTTAGGGTGTAGGTATGAACTGAACAGGGCGCGTCCTCTTCTTTTAATTCCAGAAGGTGTGGTCAGCTTAAACAAAGGAGGGTAATTCAATGTCAGCACCGCAAAGAGTTTCAAGTGTAGTTGTTAATACATACGGTCTTGCTAATTTAGGATTTTCGCTCATGGTCAGTATGACCTCCAATTACTATGCTTTTTTTCTGACTGATGTTCTTTTTATGCCTGCTGCTGTAATGGCAACACTGATGATGGTTTTAAATTTACTGGACATGTTAACTGTGCCTGCTGCCGGGGTAATTATGCAGAAATCAAACCTGCCCTGGGGCAAAAATCGGTCCTGGATGCTGATCGGACCGCCAATCACCCTGGTTACTTTTACGCTCATTTTTACCAATCCCCCCGTAGACTCTGTTTGGCGTTATGTTTGGATCGTGATTGTTTATACTATTGCCCATGGCTCCTATAATCTCTCGTTTGGGGCGCTCAATGCCATGCTGCCCATTTTGGGCAGAAATCCGAAGGACAGGGCCATTCTTTCTATCAGACGACTGCAGTTCAGCTCTGTTAGCCGCTTTATCTTTGGCGCAATCTCGATGCCGATGCTGCTCTTTTTTACAGGCGGAGGCGCGGCTGTGCCGGGTGTGCGCGGTTTTACTTTTACTGCACTAATTCTATCCTCAGTCATGTTAATGATGTTTTGGCTGGTGTTTAAAGTTACTGAACCTTATGAAAGTGGTAGCACAACCCGGGCAGAACAAAAGAAAAGTGAGCTGTCGGGGAAGGAAATGCTGCAGCAGCTTTTTAACAGTCCTCCTTTATTGGCTCTGATCTTTGGTGAAACAGCCCGCAATGTCGCTGCTTTTGCTTTAACTTACACCATTGCTTACTACTTCCGTTATGTAATGCAAAATATGGCCCTAATGCCGGTATTTATGTCATCCATAGCAGTCATCGGAGTGGGAGCATCCATACTTGTGCAGCTTGTCAACAAATTTATGGATAAAAGACATATTTATACAAGCGGATTATTTTTGTGTTTAGTCGGACACACGCTGGCATATCTTTTTGCCCGTGATTTAATCACTTTTATCATCTTTATGGGCATTAATCAGATTGGCATTTCTTTCATGATGGGAATTTCCTTTGCCATGTTTTCTGACTGCTGCGACTATGGCAAATTAAAGACCGGCAAAGATGCCACGCCCTTTATTATGAACCTTTCCAACCTTTCTCCCAAGTTGGGCAAAATTGTCTCCAGTGGTGTGATTGGTTTCTCTCTGGCGGCAATTGGCTATGTGGCAGATATGGAGTACACCCCGCAGCTGGCTGCCAGTATTCGTGCCATTCTGCATTTAGTACCCATGGTTTTTATTGCCCTTGCCCTTGTTATCACCACTCTGTTTAACAAGCTTACCACAGCTAGGGTCTTGGATATACAGAACCAGCTTCGTGCTGCCCGGGAAGCTGAATCAGCGTCAACTAACTAAAATATATGATTATTTATTGTTTTCACTTAAAGCAGACTAGTCAACAATATTGACCAATATAAAAGATTCAGAAAAGTCTTGCATGCGGCTGCAGATTATGATATCTTAATATCGTAGGACAAGTTAACGAATTTTCAAAAAATTGGATAACAATTCTACTCCAGTCTTGACAATTAGGTAATATGATAGTTTTTCAAAGCATAAAAGTGTATTAACTTAGGTTTGTACACTTTTTGCAAAATAAACTGGAGGTGAAAATGTTAATGCAGAAAGAACTTCTAAAAAGTTTTGTAGATATGGATGAAGCTGAAGCTGTCAGGATCGCCAGGGAATTGGTTGAGACTGAGGGTGGCGCAGTAGCAGTCCTTGACACCTGTAAAGAAGCCATGGAAGAGGTGGGTAGATTATTTGAAGCCGGTGAGTATTTCTTATCAGAGTTAATTGCTGCCGGTGATATGTTTAACCAGATCATGGAATTTACCCTACCTAAGCTGCAGGGGGGCGAAGTTGCCAGTATCGGGACCATGGTTTTAGGTACTGTTTTGGGTGACGTACATAACATTGGTAAGGATATTTTTAAAGTGATGGCCGAAGCATCGGGCATCAATGTCATTGACATAGGCATTGATGTGCCGCATGAAAAGTTCGTGGAAGCAATTAAAGAACATAAGCCGGAAATTGTTGGTATGAGCTGCCTAATTACTCTCGGTGTTGATTCCATGAAGCGGACAATTGAGGTGATTGAGGAAGCCGGTCTGCGCGACGACATTAAGATTATTATTGGCGGCGGCCGCGTTAGCCAGGCTGTCATGGAGCACGTGGGCGCTGATGCCTGGGCAGACGACGCCGCGCGTGGTGTGCGTTTAAGCAAAGAATTGCTCGGATAAGGGGTGAACTTAATGGTTAGTCCGGAAGCGAAAAAGCTGGCAGAAGAACGGGCGGCAAGGATGCAGGCAGCTCTGGATTTAAAAGAGCCGGATCGTGTGCCTTTCACAGGCTTGGGCGGCGATGTAATTCCTGCTTATGCCGGTATCACTTCTTATGAGTATGAGTTTGATTTTGAAAAGAACCGGCAGGCAGCCGTTAAGTGGTTTACGGACTTCCCCAGTGACAGTGCCCCCAGGGTGGGACTTGGTGGCTTAGATAACCAGTCAATGGGTGTAGCCTTTCAAGATTATCCGGAGATCGTAAGCGGCGTTAACTCAGTTAACGGTCCCATGAATGATGTTCTCAAGATGAAGTTTGTCCGTTTCCCGGGCAGAGAACTTGATGAGAACAGTGCCCGCCAGTTCATAGGCGGCAAGAACATGGAGCCGGAGGAGTATGATCAGTTAATTGCCGACCCGGTCAAATTCTGCTTCGAAGTAATTATGCCGAGAATTTCGGGCGGGTTAAAGGACTTAGGTTCTCCCGCTTCGCTGGCTACCATGGCCCGCTTTGGTCTGGAAAAAGCGAGACAGGATGCCGAAATGGCGAAAACGATGCAGGCCTTGATGGAATTGGGTTATTACTTTGCTCCCAGAGGTGTCTGCCTGGCTCCCCTGGATTTAATCAGTGACCAGCTGCGCGACATACCCAACCTTATTCTGGATTTGCGCCGCTATCCCGACAAAGTTAAGGCTGCAGCGGAAGCATTGGTAGAGCCCATGGTTAAAATGGGAACGATGAGCATCAAGGCGGGAGCAAAGGAGTGTTTTATCCCACTGCATTTGAACGAGTATCTCTCGCCCAAACAATATAATGAGTTTTACTGGCCAACCTTGAAAGAAGTTATTCTTAAACTGGTTGAGGCGGGCATGAAGGTTCAGGTGTTTTTTGAGGGTTGGCATGACGCTCACCTGGAGACAATCCTTGAGCTGCCTGCCGGTTGGGGTACAGCTTATTTTGAAAAAACAGATGTGCGTAAAGCAAAGAAACTGCTGCAGGGACATACCTGCATCATGGGTGGTATTGATGTAAGTGATATTATCAGCCTGACCCCGGCTCAATTGGACGAAAATATTAAGAAGCTTTTTGACGAAATGGCACCCGGTGGCGGTTTCATCTTCTCACCCAATATCGGCACCTGCCCACGTGAGACGCCTATCGAAAACGTCAGGGCTGTTTACGAAGCTGTAGAGAAGTATGGTAAGTATTAATAAATAGGCTGACAGGGGCCTGCCCCCTGTCAGCTCTCAGTTAACAAAATATTGTAGTGGTGCTGTAGACGGATGCAATAAGTAATTTGGCTGATTTAGTGCAAGTATTAATTCATCTGGAGGTGTACTGTTTTATGCGGGAAGAATTGTTAAGAAGTTTTGTTGACATGGATGAGCAGGAGGCAGTAAGAATCGCCAGGGAATTGGTTGAGACTGAGGGCGGTGCGGTAGCAGTCCTGGACACCTGTAAAGAAGCAATGGAAGAGGTAGGGAGATTATTTGAAGCCGGTGAGTATTTCTTATCAGAGTTAATAGCTGCCGGCGACATGTTTAATCAGATTATGGAATTCACCCTACCTAAACTGCAGGGGGAAGAAGTTGCCAGCCTCGGTACCATGGTTTTAGGTACTGTGCAGGGTGACGTACATAACATCGGTAAGGACATCTTTAAAGTTATGGCCGAAGCTTCCGGCATCAATGTGATTGACATCGGTATTGACGTACCCCACGAAAAGTTTGTGGAAGCAATCAAAGAGCATAAGCCGGAGCTGGTTGGCATGTGCTGCTTAATTACTCTCGGTGTTGATTCTATGAAGCGGACCATCGAAGTAATTAAGGAAGCCGGCCTGCGTGATGACATTAAGATTATTATCGGCGGCGGTCGGGTCAGCCAAGCCGTGATGGAGCACGTTGGCGCTGATGCCTGGGCTGACGATGCAGCGCGCGGCGTTCGTTTAAGCAAAGAATTGCTTGGTAAGGAGTGAAGAGCATGGCAGTAGATGCAAAGCAACTGGCTGCAGAAAGGGCGGCAAGACTTAAAGCTGCTGTAGAACTGAAGGAGCCAGACCGCGTTCCTTTTACAGGTATTGGCGGTGATGTAATCGCTGCTTATGCCGGCATTACCAGCTACGAGTTTAATTTTGACTACGAAAAACAGTGTCAGGCCATCATCAAATATGTTAAGGATTTTCCCAGCGATCAGCCGGTGATTGGCATGACGGGGTTAGGTAATCATGTTGCCTCAATGGCCTTTTCTGATTATCCCGATCTGTACCCCATTATTTCCCGTGTTGATGGTCCGACTAATGATATTCTGGGAGTTGACTACTGCCGCTTTCCCGGACGGGAACTGGATGAAAACAGCAGTCCCCAGTTTATCGGTAGGGAATATATGTCGGCGGAAGAATACGATGAGTTGATTGCTGATCCTGTGAAGTTCTGTTTTGAAAAAATTCTTCCCCGGATAGTGAGAGCTTTCCGGGATATGAAGGCACCTGAAGCTCATGCTGCTATGGCACGTCTGGCCCTGGAAAAAGCCAAAGCCGGGGCTGCTATGAGAGACATGTTTAGGCAGCTGCAGGAGCTTGGCTATGCTCCTGGCGGATTATCTGTCTTTTTCGCGCCCTTGGATTTTATTGGCGATCAGCTGCGTGACATTCCTAATCTAATTAAGGATTTGCGGCGCTATCCGGACAAAGTCAAGGCAGCCACTGAGGCTGTGCTGGAACCGCTGTTAAAGGTGTCAGTTAATGCTAAAGGGCCTGGTGTAGAGACAGCGATGATACCTCTCCATTTAAACGAATACCTGTCGCCGGCTCTCTATAATGAGTTTTATTGGCCTACCTTGAAAGAAGGAATACTGCGTCTGGCTGAACTCGGCATGAAGTCTCAAGTCTTCTTTGAAGGCCGGCATGACGCTCATCTGGAAACAATCCTTGAACTGCCTGCCGGTTGGGGTACAGCTTATTTTGAAAAGACTGATGTGCGCAAAGCGAAAAAGCTGCTCCAGGGTCATACCTGCATTATGGGAGGCATTGATGTAGGTATGGTTATCAGCAGCACTCCCGCCAAGCTTGATGAATATATTAAGGAAATTTTAGGTGAAATGATGCCGGGTGGCGGTTTCATTCTCGCCCCCAACATTGGCAACTTGCCGCGCGAAACTCCCATTGAGAATATTAGAGCTGTCTATGAGGCTGTGGAGAAGTACGGTAAGTACTAAGAATTATTTCTTTTGCTGATAGCTGATGGGGTCAACCCCCTGGCTATAGATAAAACCGGAGGTGACTTTATTTAATGCGTGAAGAGTTGTTGAAAAGTTTCGTCGACATGGACGAGCAGGAAGCCGTAAGAATTGCCAGAGAACTGGTTGAGTCTGACGGCGGAGCAGTAGCAGTATTGGAAACCTGTAAAGAAGCAATGGAAGAGGTAGGCAGACTGTTTGAAGCCGGTGAATATTTCTTGTCCGAGTTAATTGCTGCCGGCGATATGTTTAATCAAATTATGGAATTCACCCTACCTAAACTGCAGGGAGACGAAGTTGCCAGCATTGGGACCATGGTCTTAGGTACTGTCCAGGGGGACGTGCATAACATTGGTAAGGATATCTTCAAGGTTATGGCGGAAGCCTCCGGCATCAATGTTATTGATATCGGTATTGATGTTCCCCATGAAAAGTTCGTCGAAGCTATTAAAGAACATAAGCCTGAACTTGTCGGCATGTGCTGCTTAATCACCCTCGGTGTTGATTCCATGAAGCGGACCATCGAGGTCATAAAAGAAGCCGGCCTGCGCGATGACATTAAGATTATTATCGGCGGCGGCCGGGTCAGCCAAGCTGTCATGGAGCACGTGGGCGCTGATGCCTGGGCTGACGATGCAGCGCGCGGTGTTCGCCTAAGTAAAGAATTACTTGGTAAGGAGTGATCTCATGGTTAGTCCCGAAATGCAAAAATTAGCACAAGAGCGTGCTGCTCGCATGCAGGCTGCTATTGAGTTAAAAGAGCCTGATCGCGTGCCCTTTACCGGTTTGGGCGGTGATATAGTAGCAGCTTATGCCGGAATTACTGCCTATGAGTTTGAGTTTGATTTTGAAAAGAACCGTCAGGCGGCTATTAAGTGGCTTAAAGATTTTCCCGCCGACAGTCCTGTCGGCGGCATTGGCGGTTTAGATAACCTGGCCATGTCCGTTGCCTTTGTTGACTTCCCTGATCTGGCTAACCAGTTCTTTATGGTTAACGGTCCCATGAACGATGTGCTCAACATGAAATTTGCCCGCTTCCCCGGCAGACAGCTGGATGAATACAGCAGCCGGCAGTTCATTGGCGGCAAGAACATGGAGCCGGAAGAGTACGACGAGTTAATTGCTGATCCGGTTAAGTTCAGCTATGAGAAAATTTTGCCCCGTATTGCCGGCAATTTAGCCGATTTGGGATCTCCCACTTCCTTGGCTACCATGGCCCGCTTAGGCATGGTAAAAGCCCAACAGGCTGCTGAAATGAGAAAAACCGGAGCCGCCTTGGCCGAATTAGGCTATCCCACAGGTGGCGGTTCAACCTTTGCTTTTGCGCCACTGGATTATATCGGTGACCATTTACGGGATCTGCCCAATTTGGTGCTTGATATCCGCCGCTATCCGGATAAAGTAAAGGCGGCAGCAGAAGCGATTTTAGAAGTTCTGGTTAAATGGACGCTGCAGGGTAAAGCTGCCGGCGCGGTACAAGCCGGTTTCCCGCTGCACCTGAATGAGTACCTTTCACCTAAACTGTATAGAGAATTCTATTGGCCGACATTAAAAGAGTATATTTTGCGTTTGCGGGAAGAAGGCATGAGATCCCGGCTGTTCTGTGAAGGCTGGCATGATGCTCACCTTGACACCTTCTTAGAACTGCCTGCCGGTTGGGGAATTGCAGCCTTCGAAAAAACCGATGTACGCAAGGCGAAAAAAGTATTGGCAGGTCATACCTGTATCTCAGGCGGCATAGATGTCGGTGTGGTTATTAGCGGTACGCCTGCCGAGATCGATGAGTACATTAAGCGGTTATTAGGTGATATGATGCCTGGTGGCGGCTTCATCCTCGGTCCCAATGTGGGCAACCTGCCGCGCAACACACCAATTGAAAATGTAGCTGCAGTTTATGAAGCTGTAGAAAAGTACGGCAAGTATTAATTTTAATGCTGGCGGCTGACAGGGAAGCCCCTGTCAGCCGGTCAGCGCAGCTGAAGGAAAGAGTCAGCTGTAACGGCAGCATAACAGTGTAATGCTGATTATGTTATATAAAAATTTGGAGGTGACATGCATGCGTGAACAGTTGTTGAAAAGTTTCGTTGACATGGACGAGCAGGAAGCAGTAAAAATTGCCAGAGAACTGGTTGAGACTGACGGCGGCGCAGTAGCAGTATTGGATACCTGTAAAGAGGCAATGGAAGAGGTAGGCAGACTGTTTGAAGCCGGTGAATATTTCTTATCCGAGCTAATTGCTGCCGGCGATATGTTTAATCAGATTATGGAATTCACCCTACCTAAACTGCAGGGGGAAGAAGTTGCCAGCCTCGGTACCATGGTTTTAGGTACTGTGCAGGGTGACGTACACAATATCGGTAAGGACATCTTTAAAGTTATGGCCGAAGCCTCCGGCATCAATGTGATTGATATCGGTATTGACGTACCCCACGAAAAGTTTGTGGAAGCAATCAAAGAGCATAAGCCTGAGCTTGTTGGCATGTGCTGCTTAATTACTCTCGGTGTCGATTCTATGAAGCGGACCATCGAAGTAATTAAGGAAGCCGGCCTGCGTGATGACATTAAGATTATTATCGGCGGCGGCCGGGTCAGCCAAGCTGTGATGGAACACGTGGGCGCTGATGCCTGGGCAGACGATGCCGCCCGCGGTGTTCGCTTAAGTAAAGAATTACTTGGTAAGGAGTGAGCTAAATGGTAAGCCCTGAAATGCAAAAATTAGCTGAAGAACGTGCAGCGCGCATGAAAGCGGCTAATGAGCTAAAAGAGCCCGACCGTGTGCCGTTTTCAGGCTTAGGCGGTGACATTATCGCTGCATATGCCGGTATCTCCAGTTATGAATACAACTTTGATTTTGAAAAAAACCGTCAGGCCATCATTAAGTGGAACACAGATTTCCCGGCGGATAGTCCCCAGGGCGGTGTCGGTGGGTTAGATAACCTTTCCCTGTCGGTAGCCTTTGTCGATTTCCCCGATTTGGCTAACAGCATTTTTATGCTCAATGGCCCCATGAATGATGTGCTGGATATGAAATTTGCCCGTTTCCCCGGCAGGCAGCTGGATGAGTACAGCAGCCCGCAGTTTATCGGCGGCAAGAACATGGAGCCGGAAGAGTATGATGAGTTAATTGCTGATCCGCAAAAATTTGCCTATGAAAAAATCCTGCCGCGCATCAGCAATAACTTACAAGATATGAGCTCACCGAAGGCTTTGGCAACCATGGCTCGTTTAGGTATGGTAAAAGCGCAGCAGGCGGCCGAATTAATGAAAACCGGGCAGGCCCTGGCAGAGCTGGGCTTCCCCTCGGGCGGCGGTTTTGGTTTTGGTTTTGCCCCGCTGGATTATATCGGTGACCACCTGCGCGATCTTCCCAATGTGGTGCTGGATATCCGTAAATACCCGGATAAAGTAAAAGCAGCAACCCGTTCCATCCTGGAAGTGCTCTTTAAGCTGGCTATGCAGAATCAACATGCAGATACCATCATGTTCCCACTGCACTTGAATGAGTACCTCTCTCCCAAACTGTATAATGAATTCTATTGGCCCACCTTAAAAGAATTCATCCTGCGGTTGGCTGAGAACGGTAAAAAGTCAAGCTTATTCTGCGAAGGCTGGCATGATCCTCATCTGGAAACCTTCTTAGAGCTCCCCGCCGGCTGGGGTAGAGCTATGTTTGAAAAAACAGATGTCCGCAAAGCGAAAAAGATTCTCCAGGGTCACACCGTTATTCAAGGTGGTATTGATGTCGGTGTGGTCATCAGCGGCACTCCCGCTAAAATTGATGAGTACATGAAAGCCCTGTTGGGCGACATGATGCCCGGTGGCGGTTATATTTGCGGACCGAACGTAGGCAACCTGCCGCGTGAAACACCTATCGAAAACGTTGCAGCAGTCTATGAAGCTATAGAGAAATACGGTAAGTACTAATTTCTCCAACTGAAAACTGGCAGGGGCTAAGTCCCCTGTCAGTTTTTCAAGAAAAAAGAAATGCCCATAATTAATCAGGCTGTGATGGAGTATGTGGGCGCTGATGACTGAGCTGACGAAGAAGCTCGCGGCGTTCGCTGTAGTAAAAACATACTAAGGATAAGAGGTGATATCAAAAATGGTAAGTCCAGAAATGCAAAAGTTAGCAGAAGAGCGTGCAGCCAGAATGCAGGCGGCCCGTGAATTAAAGGAGCCTGATCGTGTTCCTTTTACAGGTCTGGGCGGCGATGTGATAGCCGCTTATGCCGGAATTACTGCTTACGAGTACCAGTTTGATTTTGAAAAAAGTCGTGCTGCCGTCCTCAAATGGCTGAAGGACTTCCCCAGTGACAGTGCCATGATCGGCGCCGGTGGTTTAGACTGCCTGCCACTGGCTGTAGCTTTCTCAGATTTCCCTGACTTGGCAGGTGGCTTCATGGTCGTAAATGGCCCCATGAATGATATCCTGAAAATGAAATTTGCTCGCTTCCCGGGCAGAGAGCTGGACGAAAACAGCAGTCCTCAGTTCATTGGCAGAAGTAATATGGATCCCTCTGAATATGATGAGTTAATAGCTAATCCACAAAAATTCGCCTATGAAAAAATACTGCCCCGGCTTAGCGACAATTTTAAAGATTTAAACTCCCCCTTGGCCCTGGCCACCATGGCCCGTGCAGGTTTGGAAAGAGTCAGACAGGGTGCTGAGATGGCGAAGACAATGGCAGCCATCGCTGAATTAGGGTACCCCTTTGGTCCTGCCGGTGGCTTGTCTTATGCGCCCCTTGATTTTATCGGTGACCATCTGCGTGATATTCCTAATACCGTCTTAGATTTGCGCAGATATCCGGATAAAGTTAAGGCAGCTACAGAATCAATCCTCGAAGTCTTGTTTAAACTGGCAACGGCTAATCCGAATGTTGCCTCTGTCGGTTTCCCTCTCCACCTGAACGAGTATCTCTCGCCAGAACTGTATAAGGAATTCTACTGGCCGACCCTGAAGGAATTTGTTCTGCGCTTAGCTGAAAAAGGAATCAAGTCAAGTATGTTCTGTGAAGGCTGGCATGATCCCCATCTGGAAACCTTGTTAGAATTACCTGCCGGCTGGGGCACAGCTATGTTCGAAAAAACAGATGTCCGCAAAGCGAAAAAGGTTCTCCAGGGACATACCGTTGTTCAAGGTGGTATTGATGTCGGGGTTGTCATCAGCGGTACACCGGCACAAATTGATGAGTACATTAAACAGCTTCTGGATGATATGATGCCCGGTGGCGGTTTTATCCTGGGTGCCAATGTGGGCAACCTGCCGCGCAACACACCTATTGAGAATATTGCAGCCGTCTACGAAGCTGTAGAAAAATACGGTAAGTACTAGATTTAACTGGCGGCTGACAGGGAGCTGCTCCCTGTCAGCCTGTCCAGGTGATTTTTATGGGGAATGGAACTGGTTAGACAGGCATAGAATTAACTAAATATTGTGTAATTTGAAAAAACTCTGAATAGGGGTGAAGCTATGATAAGTCATGAGATGAAAAAAGTGGCGGAAGAGCGCGCAGCAAGATATAAAGCGGCTGTGGAACTGAAAGAACCTGACCGCGTGCCTTTTATGGGACTTGGTGGTGATGTTGTGGCTGCCTATGCCGGCATTACCAGTTATGAGTTTTGTTTTGATTATGAGAAGTCTTATCAGGCTACCCTTAAATATCTCCGGGAATTTCCCAGTGACCAGCCCTTGATGCCGATGACAAGTTTGGCAAACACTGTTGCCGCCCTAGCCTTTGTTGATTATCCTGATATCACCCCGCTTGTCAGCAACATAGACGGACCAACCAACGATATTTTGGGGGTTAAATACTTCCGTTTCCCCGGCCGGGAATT
>FZPS01000098.1_pt12 | contig 32150 bp, 37 predicted proteins | sample 1817821 | NCBI WGS metagenome assembly FZPS01 (sample SAMEA104158645, study PRJEB21678) | metagenome | place: Germany | collected 2015-04-21
GTAACAGAATTACTCGCGATTACTCTTTCAACAACCGCATTGTCGGCAAGCTTAACTTCGGTAACGCTTTTATCTATTATCTGCCCGGATCCGACAGAGTTGGCAGACATATTATCCAAAGAAATTGCGTCCAAGTCTATTTTGGAGTTAGTAACGGCTAAGTTCGCTATTTTATCGTTGGTTACACTAAGATCTTTTAATATTCTTGTATCAACCGAGGCGGTTGCTAAATCGATTGAGTCTACTGAATAATCTTCAATTGAATTACTATCTACTTCGCCGGGCCCGATATTGTCATTCAAAACCGAACCGTAACCCAAATAATCGTGCGTAACTGTTTGCGTAGCCAATTTTGAACCAACAATACTATTATCAAGAATACCGGCATTTGCGGTGTCAATCGTCTGTTGTAACGAGATGTCGAGGACTTCATAAGAAACACTATTATCTTGCAACGCTCTGTTTGAAACCGAATCATCCGCCAACTTGTCTGCCTCTACCGCCCCAGCAGCTAGAGCGTCTCTGGTGACAGATTCCGCCCCCATTTTAACGCTTGTAATTGCATAATCGGCTATTTTATCAGTAGTAACATTAAGGTCGGCAATTCTGCTGGTAGTAACTGAATCAGTGGCAAGCTTAACCGTTGTTACCGAATAATTAGCTAGATTCTCGTTTCCGACGGTTCCTTCAATTTCACTCAACCCCTGAAAGGTGAAGCTCGCATTGGTCGGAATCTCCCCTCTTAGGATATCAAGAGTATCTGATGCTATAATTGTGCTTAGAGACGCGATGTTCTCGTTAATTTCTTCTACCGCGCTATTTAAAGAATCAATTGAAACTGTGTCTGTTATGCCATAACCGCTAACAGTCGTCGGGGTATTCTTAATCTGCCGCCAATCTACTTTTGTCTGCGAAAAAACATCCGACAGCACTAAACATAAAAAAAATAAAATGATTGATAAAGAATGTTTTTTCATTAAAACCCCCATATAATAGAATAAGGCCGAAAACCTAATTCCGGCCCTATATTGCAAGACTTAGTAACTTTCGCCTTTAAACGTTCGGATAATAAGTGTTGCTGTTGCGGCGTTTGTGTCACCGCCACTGAAACTTAAATTAGGTCTTCGGAAAAACCTCATCTTGGCGTGCTTGCCACTAACACAAGGCGCGCCGTTAACGTCCATCAACATCGCCCCGTTATCTTCCGTGGGAATGTAGGCTCCTGACGCGTTAGTTGAATATACACCGTAGTATATGGCGTTGGCGCCGTGATTCTGAATCTCTAATTCAATCGGATAAGAGAAATTGCCGGTAAGGTATCCAACATCAACAGTGCCCGTACTAACTGTGTCGGAAGGTGTTAAAACCGAATCCGCAGGAATTTCCACATTCAGTATAGATTCTACTCTGTCATATGTTTTAACCTGCTCTTTGTAAGCCTCATTCCTGATTACAGGGTCGAGAGCAAAAAGGCTTTGGCTGCAAATAACAGCAGCCAAAACCAGAACCAAAAGTGAATACTTTGCGCATAGCTTCATTGTTAAACCTCCGTGTCATATTTTAAGTCTCCGACTTGCTCTACTTTATTATAACATATGTTATCAATATTTTGATAACACTTTTGACTTTAATTTATCAAAATATTTGTTAAATCCTTTCATCTCTTTCAGTAGGCGCTCGCGCTTTTGTAGCTCTGAAAGCTTGGATTTATTTATTTGTGTTGTGATTTTTTGTATGCGTTTGAATTTTTCGGTAGCAGGCACCAACCAGCGTTTATCCCTTAGCCACTCAACGTCTTTTTCTCTTTTGGCACGCTCAAAATCTTTAACCATTTCGGTATTGGTGCGGAACGTCTCATAAGATTGGTAATCATTTGAGCTGTTAATAAACCGTCTCATAATCGGCAAGGTGTTTAGCGTAAGTTCTTTTTCGCTTTTAGTGACTAAATCTGCTGCTCTTGTTATGGTTTTTCCAACGCCTCCGGTGCTTTGCGCAAGCAAGTGTTCAATTTCTCCGGGGGTCAAGAAATCAAGGAATCCTGATTTATAGCGGTCTCCCCCAGAAATCTCGTTAAGGAATTTGCTTATTTCTCTAATTACCTTTGAGTTGTCTGCGTAATACAGTTCTGCTCTAGCCACATCACTGCCGAAAACTTCTTGCTCCGGTCTTATCTTTCGCCCCGTCCAAGTAGTGTTTGTAGCAACGTCTACAAAAGGCCGTGCCGCCGTCGGAACTACGTGATAGAGCAAACTTCTTCTATCTCCACCCAGCGGGTTAAATGCGTCTAGCAAATTGCCAATCATATTAGCGGCCCCGTCTTTCGCCGTTTGTCGGCCAAACATTGAGGCGGCCATATTTCTGCCGATTGACGGCAACACATTAAGTCCGTAAGGCATTGGTATCGCGACATATTTCCCTTTGCCTCCGGGTATCATAAAAACAAAGTTTGAATCTTTAACGTAGTCGGCGACCTTATCGTAATAGTTTACGCCATCTTCGTCATCGTCTCCAGCTATAAGCGAATTGATTATCTCTGATACAAAACCTAATGTTACGGCGGCAGCTATCATAGCCTTGCCTTTTTTGGTTTTAGAGGCTTTAGCCAAAACCTTAGCAGTAACCAAGTTCCCGCCCAAGTTGGCGCTACTGAACAGATACAGAGAATTCAAAATCGGCGCCCAAGATCCCTTCTTATTGAAGTTGACTGTCATATTCTTGGCAAATGCCGCAGCCTTTTGAGTGCTGAATCCCGCCTCTTTAGCGGTCAAATATCCAGCAAACCTCGTTCGCGTTTCTATCGCGTCGTTCCATTCGCTAATAAAATCGAAAGCTTTTTTTAACGATTGCCTAACGTTGTGAAGTTTGCCGCCTTTTATGGCCTGACTAACTTCTCTTTCTAAGTTGGACGCGCGCTCCTCAAGTCTGCTAAACTCCGAGTAGCCCGTTTTACCGCCTGCTAGTTTATATTCTTTAAGCAATGCGGTATCTTCGGTATTCTTTCCGGCTTTATCATCAGTTATGGCCTGTCTTGCGCGTTTAAGATTCGACAAGAATTTTACTGTTGAACCTTCCGGCAACATAACGCCTACACCTGCGGCGCCCTGCTGAACGTCTCGTATCAGGTTGGTATAGATAAATTCAGGATTCCAAGCGGTAGCCGTTGCCGCAAGCCAGTTATTAACTTTCTTGAAAAACCTGAAAAAGTTAGTTTCTATGGTGTCTTCTTTAAAATTATTGACCAGCGCTTTTCTTAAAGACTTGTCTTTAATTTTATAAACAACATAATCCCCAGTTGCGGGATCTTTCGCCCATAACATTTCCGGACTACCAAAGAATTTTTCCATTTCCTGTCTAACGGTAACTTTTCCCTTTTTATTGATATACTGAACCTTCTTCGGCTTAACTCTTTCATACAATGCTTCGTTGGGAAAAGCCTTGAAAAGCTTTATGGCCGTGGAGCTTATATCCTTTTTAAATCCACGGTTGTAGACAGCGTAAATAGACTGTTCTATGAAAGCTAACTGTTCGGATGCTTGACTTCTTCTGCCTAACGCTCTTCTATCTAAAATCAACCCTTGATCGGGTGGCGATTTTAGTGGCGTGTATTTTTTATACTTTCTGTAATGTTCCCTTTGCTCTTGTGTAAGTAAACCAAGTCTAACCTGCTCGTCAAGCAAGAAGTTGTTGAGTTTGTATGTTATTTCTGCCGCCTCTTTATATGCAGCATAATTAGGCAATGCTGCAAATTCTTCAAGTTCTTTTCTTGCCTGCTCTGTTGAGATGCCTGAACCCGGCCTACCAAGACGCTTGAACGGGCTGCCTTCTAGCTTATCTATGGCTTTATTTCGTTCTTCTGCGTGGCTTACATATAAGAATCTATTAAACTTCTTAACTTCTATGCCATTCTTGATTAGGATATTTTTAACATCATCTAAGTATTTGCTCTTAGCACTTTTAACGTGTTCTTCTATCTTGCCCGAAACAAGTTCTAATTTTTGATATAAGTTGAGGCTATCGGGTATTTCACCTATCTTGTTTTTAACTTCCTCTTGCAATCTTCTTACGGGCGACCATATATCGAAAAAAACTTCCTCGGCTCTATTAACAAAGTGCTTAATTCTGTCTTTATATGTTTTAGGCAGCTTTACTTCGGCGGTTCTATTGTCGCCTTCGGCCATATATGCTTTGGCTTTTTCAATCTCTTCCCTTTCTTTTTGCTCTACCATTTTGGCAATTTTTTTCGCCTTGTCTTTTTCAGCCTTAGATCTCTTCATTTCCTCAAATACTCTGCTCTTGACTTTCGACTTGGCTGTTCTTGCGTCCAAAAACACGTATTTACTGCCCACCCATATCCAGCGATGTGAGCCCTTGCCCGTCTTATTTCTTGCTAATTTGGCAACGGTAGACACCTCTCCGTCTACCGGTGAAGTGAACTGCAATAAATATGTGTCATTATCTATCTTTTCCCATTTAAAGTCCTTGCTCTTGAGAAGGCGCTTAGATTCACGTCTAATATCTTTGAAACTGATGGCGCCTCTTCTACTATGGAGGGCTCTTTCTTTGAATGCTGTGCCCAAGTCTTTATATAAGCTTCTAATATAATCTTTTATATTCTGGCCGAATTCTCTTAGCATCTGTTTCGCCCAGCCCGATAAGTCTCTTACTCCTTGACTCATAATTTCAAGGCCACGTTGTATGATCTTTTTCGCTTGTTTAATTCCTTTGGCTGCGTATTTCGCTACAAGGTATTCGGCAGAGTAAAGTCTTATGCCTTTTTCTGTTTCCTCTGTTTTAAGCGTATTGAATAAGTTGTCAAAAGCATCTACTACTGCGGCTACTTCGGATTTCTTAAGATAAGGATACATATTCGCCGAACCAATAGCATCAAACTGGTGTTCTCTCTTAATGTTGGCTAAGTAGTCATTGCTATAAGCCTGTGTCTCAAGTTTATTTATAACGTAACTTTCAAAGGCTCTAGCAACCATTTCTACGCGAGTAGACCAATACTGATTTGACCTTCTCTTGTCCATTTCGCTAGATCTTTTCGGGAGCTCTGTTCTCATTATCGTGCTCATCAGGTCTGTGAACGCTCGTTTAACCTCTTCCCTCTCGTCGGGGCCAAACCGTCCTTCGCTTGCATTTCGTTCTGTTTTCTTGCCAAAATAGTTGTCTAATGCGTGAAACCATTCGTGAGCCAATGAGCCTGCACCCTTTTTCTTAGTTAAGTTGATTACAACTTTGGCAGGTTCATAGTGCGCGGAAGCCGCACTCTTACCGCCGGAACCTCTTGCACCAAAAGCAAGCCCTAGACTACCGTTCAAAGATAGCGCCTTCGGAGGCACGTTTATAATTTCAGCAAGGTCTAAGAGTGCATCATAAGCACTGTTTAAATCTTCTTGGCGCTTTTCGGATTCTACCCAGTTTCCGAATTGAACACCACGGAAACCGAAAGCCTTAGAAAAATCCTCCGGCGTTATGTCTTTTCCGCCTCTACGATCTTTGCCTTGCCTTTCTCTGTTTGTCTTTTCTCTTACATCGGGAAGTTCTTTATATTTGGAGAGCATTTCTATAAGTTCGTCCATATTGTTTTGAAGATATTCCCGCGCCTCTTTCGCATTATCGAACCGTTTGAGTTTAACTAGATTTGTGCCTACTTTTACGCCTATAAAGGCTTTACCTTTGTCGGGGCCTGAAGTCGTTACATATACGTTGAGCTTTGGCATTCTGCCTTTTTTACTTTTTCGTGCCAAATGGTCAGGTAGTTTTTGTTTGAAGGCCTCTATCACTTCTTCTCTGGTTTTACCTTCGTGGAGAAAGTTACGACCTTCGGTTATCGCATAAGCACGCTCACCTTTCGTTAAATAATGTCTTATTTCAAAGTCAGTAAGCGGTGATTCGTGTCCTATAGCATTGTAAAGGTCATAGAGGTCTAACATTCTAGTAGGCAGTTTTTTGTAAGCACTCTTAAAATCGGCAACTGTAATTTCACCGGAAAGCAACCTCGCTGCCTCTCCTCTTAATAGTTTAACATAATAAGACCAATCTAATGTGCTCCTATACATAGATCTAGGCTTTTTTGGCAGCGTTTCTCTAATTGCCCTTACTAAACTAACCGTGTCCTTCGGTATCCCTGATTGAATAAGCTTTTCATAGTTGGGAACGGGCCAAAACTTTGTCAATGGAACATCTGACGCATCGGTATCCCCTCCTAATGATGAAGCGTATTCCGCCGCATAATGTTTTTTTGCTCCCTCAAGGACTTCTCCAAAATCTTCTATTTTTTCTTTTGGTTTTTCCTTGTTTTTTTTCTCTTTCTGCTTGATTTCTTTCTTTGATTCTGTTATCTTCTTTTCAGAAACCTCTTGCAAACTGGACGTTCCCTCGACGTTCGTTTCGGAGGTTTCTTCTTTTACAGGAGTTTCTTGTTTTGTTTCTTTGGTTGTAACAGGTTTAGTCTTTGCTGACTGTTCAACTGCTTGCCTTGACTGCCCGCCCAGCCCATCATTTTCTTTAAACGATATACGACTTCCGGCCTCACCGGAGAATAAATCAGGTTGTTCATTTCCCAATATCCTTTCTATTACCGCCTGCATAATTTCTGCTCGTGTCGGTATTACTACTTCCTCAAATGTTGGCTGTAGCGGGGAACCCAGTTTCTTAACAACGTCACAATAGCCAACTAGAAAATCTGTTATCTTTTTACCTGAGTGCTTGAACTTATCAAAGATTCTCAATAAGTCTTCGCCGGTTTTAGATAACCACTGTTGCACACCCGGCAACGTGGGCTGTAAAAAATAATGTTTGATTGACTTGCCTTCGAGTCTAAGTCTACTAAGTTCGTCAACCGTCTCCGCAACTGTGCGGCTAATCGACAAATCATATGCGTTATTCTGCTCTATCAAAGCATCAATGTATGCAACTGCCGGAGCGGCGTTTAACATACCTTTAATTATATTAGCCACATTCGGATCAGGGTCTTCTGCAAACATAGTTGCGATTCTACCATCACCATAAGCGCCCGCAAATAATGCCCTCTCAAGTTTCGCTACGCCATCGCTAGTAAGGCCCCTGTCTCTACTAATGAATTTAGGCAAGTCACTTTTGACTGTAGTTGCGCTAAAGAAACTCTGCAAGAACTCCCAATTCTTAGTAGAAGTTATATCTGAGAAGTTAGTAACAAGATGTGCATACTTCCTGACAGCATCAGCGTCAACGTTAGCCGTCTCTCCCGCAGACATAGCTAGTTTGCTATCACGATTCAAATCTATGGCTAGTTCTTTTAATTCCTCTTGGCTATGTTCGCCTTCTAGCACTCTAACAAAGATGGGTTTATTTTCAGTGATATTCTGAATGCCGTATTCTCTTCCCTCGTTATTCAGGCGCTCTTTATATTCCTCCATTGTGCCGAATTTATAGCCTTGCCTCATTCCCATTGTTCTGCCGTTGCCCGATAGAACAACATATTTGCCTTTGTAGGGAACAACTATGGGTGAGCCGGTATCGGCGTCTGGATAGTCGGTAATGAGCTTGTTTATAATTGGAGAGTGAGCAATCTTTGAAATCTGGTCAGCGCTAAATAGAGTAGTCCTGTCTCTTGGTTGTAACTCTTTTGGGAACTCTGGCATATCAGATGTAATAAGGTCGTCTGCGGAAATTGCGTCATACCTAACGTTGAGACTTCTACCGGATGGAGAATGTGCTAGTGCCTTGTCTGAACGTTTGTTTGTCTTAATCTCAGCGTTAGTCTTAAGCGCTGCTGCGGGCTCTTTTTTGTCCTCAGATTCAATCAGAGCACGAGGTTTTTTTTGTGTTTCCGGCTTGTCGGCAGATTCAGAACTGCCGTCCTTTATGCCACCCATCTGCTCGCGCTGCGTTTTAATATCTGGTTGAGTTATCATCTCTCTCTGCTTGAATTGTTCACCTGCTATATCAGGTGCAACGATAAAACCTTTGCCTGAACTGTGGGGCAAAATAACCATATTTGTTTTAAAATCAGACTTGTCTATAAACTTTTTTGCTATTTCAATACTTGGAAAAGGTTTGCCGTTTTTAAGACCAAAGCCGCCGTCTTCGTTGATTCGTTCTTCTAGGTTTTCACCATCGAGTCTATCTCTTAAAATCTGTCTGATAGTTTCTGCGGGGATAACAGACTCGTCGCCTTGCCTTATCGCGCTAATATATGCGTCTGCAATATCTTGTAATTTAGGTTTTTGGTCTGGTGACACTCTTTTTTCAACTGTTTCCGCAGTTGAGACATCAGAACTAGCCGGGTATATCAAAGCATCATTGCGTTTGCGCTGTAAACTGACTCCCGAACCTCTATAATCACTGTCTGTGGTTGGCGTCCAGCCCGATTGCGCTCCCGGCATAACATCTGTTTCTCTATTCTTAAGATCCGCAAGGTTCCCTGATATTTGGCTGGCCATATTCCGACGAATTTCTGCCTTTTTGGCGCGATTCATTTCCTCTTCACTGATAAGGATTGCTTCTTTTCGTCGTGCAAGCTCTTGTTTTTCTTTAAGAGAAGTCTTTTTACTTTCGATAGCGTTGTCAATCTTGTCTATCGTTGTTCTAGCGCCGCCATAAATGCCGCCTACTGCCGCTCCTATTGTAAATTCTTCGCCTAAGCTTTCTAGGTAGCCCAAATTAGCCATTTCATCGAATGACTTAGTTAGTGCCTCTTTAACATCTGCGTTGGCAAGATTTTTGGCAAGAATAGTTACCGGGCTTTGTAAAACTTCTTCCGCTCCTTCGGCTATTGCATCGCCTAACGGGGTGTCCTTGAATATGCGTGTGGCTATTATCTTGGCAGTCTCGCCCGGGCCGTATCTTTTATTAAGAGTTGCAATTCGCTTTATAGTATCTTTAGCAAATAAGCCAGTTAAAAACTTACCCTTGCCTTTGGTTACAAGCGAAGCCGGCGAGATACCAAGCCCAGTTTCAATAGCCCCGTGCATAAGGGAGCCGGCAATAATCGGAGTCGCATTTTTGGGCAGTTGTGGGTTACCATATTCGTCAAAGGTTGTGGATTCCCTTAGTATTTCAGGAGCCGACATTCCTACGCCTGTTCCAACTATTTCTGCGGCTTTAAGTGCCCTCGGTGCCTGTGTTAGCCTGCCTATCCCTTGCAAAGCCGATTTTGTCCCAAAACCAGTAGCTAACATCGGAACTAAATTCTCTGCTGCCGCTGAGCCTATTTTTTCAACCATACCGGCATCGGGTAATGGTGCGGGGTATAACACATTAGCGGTATCTTCTACGTTTTGCGCATACTCTGTAAGATTTGAGCCCGCCCCTTTGGCGCCTAGCCTATCTAATGCAAAACCGCCCACTCTTGCAACACTGGCAGGCGTTGTTGCTACGCCCCTAGCAAAGTCTCTAGTTAGGTTTCCGAGTATCCCGCCTTCTTTTCTCAACTCCTGAGCCATTCTGGCGTTTTCCGCGTCCTCTTGCTCTATTGCGCTTAATCCCTCTATCTTTGCCTTAGCCTCGTCACGCCTAGACAAAAAGTCAAAAGCGGCTTTATATTCTTTTCTTAGGGTATTTCTCTCGGAGGGTTTTAAGGATTCCCACACCCCACTTTCCCTCAATGCTCTAAGATTTTTAGTCAACTGGTCTAAGCTAAGGTTTTCTATTGCTGCTCTATAATCTTCCACTTTTAGCGCTCCTTATTTAATATCTGTTCAAGTCTTTTAGGATCAATGTTTTTTCCTGTAAGCTTGTATATTATTTTTTGTAAAGTCGATAAACCAGAATAATCTTCCGGGGTGGTCGGTTCTGACGCCTTGTCGTAATAATCACCTAAAATACTCCGGCCCTGTCTTATCGCGTTAGGTAAGGCGGCGCCCATTCCTTCAACTACTTTGGCCACGTCTTCATATAACGTGGGCTCGGTTACTGGCAACATTGTAACTGTATAGCTTGGTGTTACGTCGGGTTCCGCTTTGGTAGTCTCAGGTGCATTAACTGTTGGAGTATTAGACACAGTGTTATTCGTAGCAGGCCTAGCCGCCGATCCAAACAATATAGCTCTAGCATCTCCTAGTGTTGGTGTTCCGTTCGATGGTTCTTGGGGTGAGTATAAGTCTCTGACTAGCATTTCTTCAAAGCGGGCTAACTCGTAAAGCTCGGCATCAGATATCTTCGCAGGTATTATATTGCCAAATTCATCCTGCTTTTCTGATACTGATTCTATGTATGCTCTCAAAGCTTTAAGGTCTTGTAACTTCTTGGACTTATCGTCTGGTTTTATTGCTTTAAGGTTAGCCCCGTCTGTTCCTACGGGGTTTAATCCTCCTTCTAGTCCAAATGCTTTTGCTATTCCATAGTAGGGTAGCTCCGGATTGTTTGTTTCCCTGCCCAATAATGCGGCGGTATTTATCATTTGCTCTTGTCGGTCAGCAAGTGCCCTGTTTTTGATGTTTTGAGCAATTTCCTGTTGTTGCCGATAGTCTGCAATCTTATTAGCTCTGTCCTCCGCTGCTTGTTGCTGCTTAAGCGCCCTTAAGCGTTCTTCCTCTTTTAAAGCTCTGCGGCCTTGCAATCCCTGATTGATACCAGAAAATATTGAGTCGGCAAAAAACTTTGTTGTTTCTCCGGCCATATTAAAAGCCTCCATATCTGAATTTCATATTATCTAAATATGAAGTGTCGGGTTTCTGTATTAAATAATTTCCAGCCACTCCCGCAGCAGTTCCCACAGGATTGATGTATCCGCTGATTACGGTTCCTAATAAGTCTCCAAGAGGACTGCCCCCGCTTGCTTTTTGTTGAGCTATGCCACTAAGTTGGTTGATATAGTTTGTTCTAGCCGCGTCGTTACCATAACCATAAGCATTCATTAAGTTGGATAAAATACCTTGATTCAGTCCCGACATTGCATTGTAGCTTTGCGATTGCGTATTAGCTATGTTAGCAAGCCGTTGTCCTTGTAGCTGCGAAATACCCCTGCCTAAGTTAGCTTGATTGTTTACGAGCGCACCAATATCTACTCCGCTAGTAACGCCCCTGTTTGCCATTGTGCTATATACTTGGTCATTGGCGCCTTGCAAGCCTCTTTGCAACTGGCTTAATCCCTGATTATATGCAAGTTGGGGAAGTCCAGATAAACTGCTTATATATTTGTTGGCCCACGAACGGTTTAGCTCATTAGTCTTTTGAGCTTCTAGTATCATCTTCTGTTTGTCGCGCTCTTGATCGCTCATTTGTTGCTGTGCTAGCTTATTAGCGTCTCTTCGTTCGCGCCAACCCGGATCGGTAATATCTTTAACAAACTTTGAAAGTGAAAAAGCCATTATAGAAGTCCTCCCTGCCTTAGCATAATTGATACGCGCTCTATTTCAGCCGCTAGAAATGCAATCTGTTTTTCAAGTAAATTAAGTTTATCAAGTATTTTCTGATTATCGTTCACAATAAAAGCCCCCAATCGTAAATCTTCGCGCCTTTAGCGCCGGTAAAACGGAGTGAAAAAGAGTTGTATCTAGTGTTTTTGACATTTGTTGTAACCACGTCGATTTCGCTAATATCAAAAGAGGCCGTTGTTAATACCTCTCCGTCGCCTAAGAACTCTACCTTAAATTTGCCTTGTCCTCTAATCCATATACCTTTGTGATATTGGGTAAGTCTTGGATTGTCTAGCTTATTAGCAACGAATTCCTTTGTCCTATATACAAAACAATCTTCTCCGTCATAGTCCAAAGAAGAATCATACAAGCAGAATCCATTCGCATAAGTATCATAAACGATATTAAAAATCTTTGTCTCTGATGTAAAATCGCCTGTCTGTTTGCAATCAACAATTTCAGACACATAAAAACGGTTATCAATTACCGCGTTTCTATTTGCAAAAGCAGCAGAAGAGGCACCCGTAAACCAAGTTCCCGTGTTAAGCGTGTCTTTTATTTTAAGCCCAATATCTACTGCGCGAAGACCGCTAAGCCGTAAAACACCTCTGCGCCTATTTGCGTCCGAATCCCCATTAGACCACATTGCAAACAATTGACCGGCTATTGACTGCCCCGTATTTCTAGCTATTAACCCTGCATTATAATCAACTTTGCCAACCGAAAAGCCTATGCTCGAACCATAGATGATATAAATTTTTTGAGTAGTAAGGATTGCTAAATGCTCGTTATGAGATGCAAGCCCAACAATTGGATAATCAAAAACAAAAAAATTCTGTGCAGGAAATTCATTGTGTTTAGTAGGCTTTGAATAATAAAGAATTCGGTCATTATGTGCCGCAACAAACAAACTTTCCTTGTGAATTGCAATTGACACAACGTCTTGAGACTCCAATGGCGTATCTGTATTTCCTTCGGTAGGCAAAATCGAGCCAAGATTTAAATCCGGGGTATCGTCGTAGAACGTGTTGTTAATCGAACCTGTTAGCGTCTTAGCAAGCAAAAATTCGGATCCGCCGAAAGGTATCCTATATAGTTTTATCTGAACGTTTGGGAATTGCTCTAAGACAGCTGCGGGGGCGGTTAGCGAGGTAAACTTAATAAACGCTGTTCCGGGGCCGCCATTTAAATAGCTTTCTGTGATTTCAATATCATTGAAAACAGGCGGCGATTCCCATCCTGTACCATCGTCATAATAAGTTATTGCGTAGAAATATAATCCAGCTGTCTTAATAATGCGATTGGGGTAAGTGTATTTGTGAAACACTATTTCGAGGGTGTAAGCGCCGCCGGGGTCATCTGCAAGAGTTAGAATTATTCTACCAGCATCACCACTGCCGGCAGCTCCGGCAAACCAAGAATATGCGTCAGAGCTAAGCTGAACTCCGTTTAGTGTTATGTATCTAAAAACAAAATCATCTTCGTAGCCAATGTCGGTTGAGCCTTCTAATTGCAACTGAATCGTGTAAGTGTATTTTCCGGATTGCGTAAGAATACTGCCCGTGATGTTTTTGTAATCAGTATCATATACTGGCCGATATGTGGTTAATCCTGAATATATTTCGGGTTGAGCAATACCAAATCTGCTAAAAGTTTCACCGTTCTTTACTCTTAACTTTCCTCTTCCCGCATAGCTTTGGTCTGCTGCAAGTGCGCCCGTAACATCAATAACAATTTCTTTGCCATTCGGCAGCGTTACACTTCTGCCCGGAGTGGAATCATAAAGACCTTGGGGCACCTCAAATTCAGAATACTCTATAAAGCCACGCTCTATGCGGCAATTATACATTTCTTGACTTTCAGTATCCCCGATATTAAAAGGGTTTCCTTCGTTTAAGTATCCAAATCCGGCCATATTTTTACCTCCTCACAATATAAAAGGAGCCGACAATCTATAATCTAAATCTATGGGTTCGCTAGAATCACTTTGCGCTCTGGTTACTTCTCTCTCAAACATCTCAAGATAGAAACGAGCTTTTTGGAAGTCCTGTGTTTTCTCACCCTCTTTTGATAATGCCAACCAAGCTGCGTATTTCCATATAGCCGAATGATATGCTGAAGGATATTCTGGTTCGTCTTCTTCATTAACCAATGGTTTTGGTAAATGATAGTAATCTATGGAAACATTTCTATCTTGAAGTCTACTGAAAGACGTATCTATCGACTGCTTGCGGTAAACAGTAAGCTCCATCGTGCCTTCTAACACTGGTTCCAACATTACCAGTGATACCTTAACGTTGCCGGGGGAAACTTCGGCTACCGTAAATTCGCTGTCCAACAAAGTAACTCCGTTTAATGCCACTCTCGCCGAATCTAAACCGGATATGAAAGAAGCATCGGGGAATATAATTTCCGTCTGTCCTTCGGTTATAGCCGAAACATACTTGGTCGCTAAAACGGGCGATGTTTGATATGATACATATACGGAATAATCAACATCCAATTCGGCAGACCAGTTAAATTGAATCGCTGAAAGAGCAGGATCAGAAGCGTTTTTAACTATATCCCAAGTATTGTAATCTTGATAAACCCCATTCACGTAAACATCAACCAAACTTTTATTTAAAAAAGGAATTGCTACAGATAAATTGGCAACACTATTACCTCTAAGCAAAATAGAAGATACAGTCATTCTCGGACTGTCGTAATTGTTGCCGTAAAAAGGTCTTGGGAACATTTTTATAAAGTTGTCTTCTTTAAACCAACGTATAGGTTCGCCGACAATTAGCCGCCAATCTCTAGTAAAATGCTTGCCTTCACCTATCGATGTGCTCGCGTGTGCCGTTCCCGCATATGCCGTTTCAAGATATTGGATCCGCGACATTGTTACGGGCCTACCCCTAAATTGAACGCCCTTAATCGAAATTACATCGTCAGGCAAAAACCAAGAATTGTTGTCCTGTTCCGCAATATCAAGAAAAATATGCTTAGACAGTATTTGACTTTGTTTTACGAACTCTGCGTTAGCTTCGTTTAGGTAGTCTTTAAGCTCGGTTTCTCTCCAGAACTCCGGCGTGCTAGTTTCGGCAAGACAAGTTTTGAGCTTTTCGTATAAAGATAGTAAGTTCATTTTTTACCTCGTTTAAAGACAAACAGGCAGGCCATTTGTAGCCCGCCTGTAAGCCTAAGTGGAAGGAGAGAAGGAAAATATTAGCCTCGTTTTTTGTTGTCCTTGCTTGCGACTTGCGTAGGGGCAACCGGGTCGATGCGGCGGACTCTGTATCTGCGCAATGATTCTATTTTTTCTAAGAATGCTATCTTATCAGGGTCATCGGTCGTGTAGAGGCCTTTGTTAAAGCGAATACTACCTATTTCAAGTTCTGTGAATTCTGATATGAATTTTGCCATTTTAATTTCCTTTAAGTTTAGTCTGCCGCTTGCGGGTCGATAACAAGTTTCGCGTGTCTCTGCTCGTTAATGACTTTCAAGCCGGCCTCGCCGATTATTTGGTCTTTGAGTCCGTCAACATCTTTATCCTGAATACCGGTTTCCCAAGTATCAGGTCTCAAAACCATTTCTTCAATGAGATCTGTTTCAAGAGCAAAACCTGTGGGGAATTGGTATATCTGACGCATAGTATGGTCTACGAGAATATCCATTGCCCCTGATACAGTCTGTAATCTCCTGATGTTAATCCCGAATTCTTTGGTTTTCGGCGATACTTCCATACTGATTTTGTTTGCAAGAACTTCTTTCTGGATTAAAGTTGCCATAGCGGGATTGCAAATGAAAATCTTTTCATCGCCGCCATAACTGTAAGCACGCTCCGCGAAGTCCATAAACAGCGGGTATCCAAAAGCTTTTTTCACCATAACATTTGTCTTGATGAAATAATCAAGCCCGCCGGTAGTGCGCTGCGGTCTGCCACTTGAATCCGTTCTCATTGTTCTTTGGCCCAAGAAATATGCTCTTGATTTTCTAAGCAGGTATTCGTCAAATGAATCCTTCTGCTGTGAAGACATCTTGTTGATGTTTCCATAGTATTCTGTGGCCTCATTTGTTTTTGAATTTTCAATTGTTTGCTTGAAAATCTGTGTGTAGTTGAAATGCTCTTGAGGCTTGAACTGCATAGCGTCAGGGGCTACCGAACCTTCGGGGAAAGCGGAAGATACAAGAACGATAACGTCGTCTGCCGTAATTGCTTCGCCAGAAGTGCCCTCTGTTGTTGTTCCTAAACCTCTTACAATGGTTAATGCGTCAACAGTAACATCTGTTACCAACATCACTTCGTTTGTGTTTCTGTTGTAGATAAGGTCGTTCTTCGTGAACATTGCGCCATCGCCGGGCGTAACATTCAAAGTAGTTGCATTCGCTGACGCTCCGGCAGCTGCATTTGTTAGCGGTGTTCCCACATCTTTGTTAAACCATTCAAATTTCGGATTTCCGCAATTCTTTGTCTTCTTGCCAGTTGCAAAGCCATTACGTCCAGCAGCTTTCGCGCTCCTCTTCATTCCTAACAGCGTAAGAAAAACTATAAAAGCGGAATAGTTTGCCCGCAATTGATACGCCTTCGGATCCATCTGTCGAATCTGCATTGTAGTGTTGAGTGATGTCAGATTCATACCTCTGTCGATATTAAGAGCCATAATATTACCTCCGTGTTATTTGGCTCCCAATGGAGCCCGAAAAACTTAAACCAAAAAGTCGCTAAACAATTTAACGCTTTTCGGCCTGTTTACCTTTTTTGATTTCCTAACCGAATTTGATTCTCTAGGAAGTGGGCTAACCACTTTGGCCGCCAAATCAAGAATACCAGAAAAATCTCCCGCTGCAATTGATTTTTCCAATTCTGCATATTTTGATACGCTAATCTTGCCCAATTCCTCAGAGAACTTTAATTTGAGTTCAGGCGATACCAATATTTCGTCTAACTTATTACTCAAAGACTTCTCAATGTTTTTTGAGGCCTCTTCTTTTTGTATATAAGAAACTGCGGCTTTATATTCTTTTTCGCGTTCGGCTGCCTCCAATCTTGCAAAGTAATTAAACTTGATTAAATGCTTAGGATCGAACTCGTCGAACTCTTCGCCCATTTCCTGTTTGAACCTACGAGCCGCCGTCTCTTCCACAGCGTCAAAAAACTCTTTGCTCCCGGGTATAAAGTCAGGCTTTATTCTGCTCGTAACAACATCCTGCTTAGTGTTCGCTGTGGCACCCAAGCCCTGTGTTTGCTTATCTTCTTCGGGCTTGCTCTTGCTCTCCTGATTTTCTTCTTCTTCCTCTTCCTCTTCTTCTACATCTCCATCTTCTTCCGATTCCCCTTCTTCCTCATCTTCGCCTTCAAAAATGTTGCCCTCTTCATCATAAAAGATGCTGTCTTCTGCGTCAGATTCCGTTGGGTCTTCCGACTCAATTTCCTCTACAAGGTTGCCTTCGTAATCGTAGAGAAGGCTTGTTTCATTAGTATCATTAGGCATATCTATTTCCCCCTTCGCTTAGTGCTTGTTCAGCCTGTTTGCCATCGTTAATGGCTATATTAAGAGCGCTCTGCAAATCACGAGCCATTCTTATTTGTAATTGTAACATAAAAATTAGCTTGTTATCAATATTTTGATAATAATTTATTTCTTGCGCCGCGAACTCTCTGCAACATCTTTCCAATACTCGCTCGCAATAAGCGTCAATAAAAGGCTTAGCCGCCTTAGCGACTTCACCATCTTCCTTAGCTAATCGCATTAACTCTTCGCGACTTATGTCAGGTAGCATTTGCTTGACCTCCTTGAAGTTGAGTCATAATTCCCATCGTTATCTGCTGTATAACTTCTGGAGCAAGGCCAAGATTCGACAGAACATTTGCTATAACATTCGGTAGTTGGTTCTGTTGTTTTATCTCTGTTTCACTTATGCCAATATACTTTTCAGTATTGTTAAAGCCCATTTCTTGAATTACCTGTTTAGCTGTGTTAAAGACACCGACGGGACTTGCAACGCCAAGCTGCATTAACTGTGGCAATATGTTACTTAGCATAATCATAAGATTTTGGATAGTCAGTTGTTTATCTTGCAATCCGATGTTACTGGTAATCATAACGTCGAATTCCCCTTTTATGTCATCCGGTTTAAAATCGAAAAATTCGTTAGCAACTCGGAACGTAAATTCCCTGTCTAAATGCTTTGTGTTTAACTCTATTAAGTGTTTGTAGAGCGGAATAAGCCCGTTTTCTGCGCCGTCTCTAGCCATTTTTCTCAATCGCTGTTGTGACGCAGCCATTATTTTTGATATGCCAGTGGCGGTCTTGTTTAAACTGCTTGAATCTAAGCCCTGATTATACTTGGTAATCCCTGTTTTCTGTTCACTCCAAGAGTTGACGAATTCAATCAGATTAAAAGTTTCAGAGCTCATCTCGTATTTTGGCATCGCTTGAATAAAATCGTTAATTGTGCGATTTCCCGATAAGTTAAGCCTAATTATTTGCTTGCCATCAATTAAGTCTTGAACCGCCTTACTGTTGCTTTCGTCTACTGCAAATTGCCGCGCATTGTTTTGGCTTGTGTTAATGATAATCTGCTTAATTAGTGCGGTTTTCAGATCTTGAATGTCTTGCAGGTAATCAGCCACAGCCTCTTTCCATTTTTGATAAGAGTTTGCATAAAAAGATATAGTAAAGATTGGGCTTTCGTCATATTCCCAAATTTCGGCACTTAAAAGCCTGCCATTGCACATTGCAGCGTGAATATACTCAAGCTCTCCGTCGCCGTCTACATCATAAAAGCCGTAGCAATCGTGCAGTAGAACAAACTTGCGCGGTTCTTGCCCATCGCGCTCACTTACGTCATAATTCGTATCGTGCTCATTTCTTGCATAGTTTGACATAGCGTCAGCAATTGAGCGCATTGTGTTACTGTCTTCTGATACCGGGTCGATGAAGGGGAAATCGTCTCCAACGTTTCGATATTTCTTCGACCTCTCGCCATTCACGAGTTCATCAAATGGGACGTGCCTTCTGTAACACTCGAACATATTACGCCCGCGACTATCTTGCTCCGGAGTGAAGACATATTCGCCCGGCTTAACGTTTCGTAAAACAGGCTGGTTTGAAGTTATTACGCGCTCTTTTATAAGCAAGTCATAAGTTCCGTCTTCGTTTGCAATTACCTGTTTTATCGAACTAGCATTGCCTTCGTCCATCGAATAGAATTCGTCGGCAGTTGCGCGATACCAATTGAATTTAGTTTTTTCTGTGCGTTCCCAATTCAATACGACTACACCAAGACCGGCCTCAATAGCATCTCTACACCACTGGTCAATCACAACGTAGCTATTGTTCTGCGTCTGCATCTGAAACTGAATTATCTTTTCGAGAGCCTCCGGGTTATCTTCCGGGCTGCGACCAAAAATTCCAACGACTTTATCTGCACCAAAATAGACTTCTGTAAAAGAAGGCATCATCCATTCAACTATGTCTTTTACATCGCTACTGGTAAACGTGCTTTTTTCGCTAAGCTTAGGCATAGCTTTTTTGTAGTATTCGTCGTTTGAGTGAAGTAAGTTGTATCGCATTATTACAGCCTCGGCAATAGACTCTGAAAAGAATCGCTCGGCTTTCTGTGCGTCGATTATAAGCAAGTCTAACAATTCATCATCGCTAATCTTAATCTTTTTCTTTCGCTCGTGTTCTCTTAAAAATTGCATATACTTGGTCTCCTTCTACATACTGTAAATAGTTGGGATCTTATCATCATCAATCTCGGTATCAGAAAATTTACGATATTTAAGTTCTCTCTCACCTGCATACATCGCCGCATACTGTAACGCGTCGTGAACGTGAGAGTATTGATTTTTGTCGGGATATTCTTTGAATCGCTCATCACCTACAACCTGCACCCTGACAAACTTGTAACCACCTAAAAAGCCCTTTCTTAGCTGCCTACACTTACGAGATAATTTAAAAAGCGGCACTCCATCAGAGAGACGAATTAGAAAGCTTGCAACAGTCTCGCGTCTACGCAAAAAAGAATTACTCGGTGCCGTATCTGCTTTAAAACCAAATGAGTTAATCGCCTCTATGCAAGTGCTTTCTGAATCTGTTTGCGAACGTTGGGCACCTGCCGGGTCGCCGACTACATATATGCTGCCGTCATCAAAAAAAGGCTTATAGTGCATATTTATGTGCGGCATAACGACATCACGCATAAACTGCTTTATACCCATTTCTTTTGAAACAAGCTCATCTAAAACATTGATTCCACCTCGCGGCGTGAATTGCACAAAAACGCAAGCTGGGGTTAAACCGAAGTCAAAGCCTATTACAATCGGCAAATTCTGCAATAGGTATATATCTTCAACAGAGTGTAGGTCATCGTTATACTCTGGATACACAACTTTGCCTTCCATCACAGATCCGTATTTTCCTTCAACGTAAACTTTTATCCACTCGCGATTTTTGCCGGCTATCATATCTAAGTAGTAATCATAACCCTTGCTAAGATTTTTTATGTTTTCTGCTTTTGGATTGCCGCGATACCCGTTTTGTGTCTGGAGTAATGCAGGCGGTTGTCTGAAAAACTCCCAATTTACCGGCGTTTCCTCTTCTGCTACACGGTAATACCAATGGTCTTCATCCATCGGGTTGGTGTCCATAATTACGCCGCTCCAACTAGCACCACCATCATTTATATCGGGGTATCGTCCTACGCGCGATGTCAGACCGTCTAATACTGCTTTCGGCACTTCTCTACACTCGTTTATCCATCCACCTGTCAACTCTAACGATAGCAGCTTTTTAACTTGGTCCGGGCGGTCTAGTGCAATAAAAAGAATCTCTAGCTGCATTGTTGTTCCGTCTTCGAGTTTTTGCGACATAGATCCACGAATCGGACTATCATACACGATCGGGCAAACTGAATCATCTACCCACGCTTGCCAAGTTTTTATCGTTGTAGTCTTGAGTTCGCCATAAGTGTTTCTGATTGCCGCCCACCGACTTTTTCTGATGCCTGCCGGGTTCGGTCGCTGTCTGATCGCACGTGATAAAATTTCCATACAGCACGCAACCGATTTTCCCGATCCTACTGGACCCATTAAACCTCTGACGAACGCATCGGACGCGTGAAATAGCGCCGGGGTTCTCTCCGCATTGTATATTCTTGCTTTTCTGTTCATACTGCCTTCCTCGTAGTTAATCACGATCACACTTGCACACTTGCCACTTTGCTGCCTTTGTTACTTTGCTGCTTTTACTAACTTTGCTGCTTTTACCGCTTTTACCGCTTTTACCGCTTTTGCTGCTTTTACTGACTTTACTGCTCTCACTCTGATTTTACACTAACATTTCCACTTTTGCACAGACTTTTTTGCGGCAGACTTCGGCAGATATTCGGCAGAATCTCGGCAGAATCTCAGAGAATTTTTGAAACTCTGACAGACTTCCGAGACTTCCGAGACTTCCGAGACTTCGCGGCAGAATCTTCGGCAGAATCTCCGGCCGTTTTCAGAGAATCTTATAAACTTCGGCAGAATCTCCGGCCGTTTTCAGAGAATCTTATAAACTTCGGCAGAATCTCCGGCAGATATTCAGCTAATCTCTGAAACTCTCTGACAGAAACTCTCTGAAACTCTCTGAAACTCTCTGAAACTCTCTGACAGAAACTCTCTGACAGAAACTCAGAATCTCAGAGAATTTCTGACAGATCCGATTTATTTCTGATAAACCTGCAAAACAATTCAGCCGGAAATTTTAAGCGCACTTTTTTTTGCTGGAAGACTTCAGACATTCTTTTTATTATCAGAATCAGCAGCAGAATCAGAATCAGCAGCAGAATCAGAATCAATCGAGACTTTATCAACTTCAACTTCAACGCATTGCGAATCTTCGCGCTTGTTTTGCGCTGGAGCATTCATATTGAGGATTAAACCGAGGCCGCAGCCTTCCACTTCAACGCGATCTGTAAATATATTGAGATAACGTCCGAGGAGTTCGAGAGCTTTTACTTTATCGTGCATCTTAATCGTTAACCCGTTTTGTGTCTGTGAAACGCTCGCGATAACTTTTCTCGCGTCTTCTGATAACTTTCTCGAAGACTTAATTTTTGCTTTTGAGTTGTTAAAACTTAATACTTGAGTAATGTCAGAGAATGCGATCTTTCTCAGTTCGTCGATTACGTCCGATGTTTTTAACTTACTTTCTTCCGCGATCTCGGCTTTTCTTTCTTCCAAAGCTCGCCTTACATTATCATTCGTTAGCAGCCGCGCAGCTTGCATAGTAGCAGAATTCACGCTGTAACCCGCTCTAATAGCCGCCTGCGTGCCGTTGAAGTCGATGCAATATTCATCAACAAAACGTTGTCTTTTTGCAGAAAGCTTATCATATTCAGTTTTCTTTGTAATTGTGCTCATACTCTTATGTTATCAGATATTTGATAATCACACAATAGATTTACGCTTTTGCGAAAAACTGGTAAAAATTGCGTATTTTGCAACAAAAAATTTGCATAAAAAAAGACCCGGTTGCGCCGAGTCTTCACAAAAAAAATGGAATGAAAATGAAAAGGAAAGTAGAACATAAAAATACTATCATATTTGAAAAAACAAAGCAAGTATTTTACTCAACTTCGCTATTGTAGCGGTCTCCAAGTGTTATAAATAATAATATAAAAAGTAATAAAAAGTATTGACAAGTGTATATCAAAATGATATACTTATAATGTGAGCGAGATAAATAATATCTCTACTTACACCGGGTCACCGGGTTATAAGGTGATGGAGCCCATAGGCCGCGTCTCGATGGCGCGGGGAACAGTCATAGGACTGGGGAAATGGGCGAGCGTGTCAGGGAAAAAACCAAAAAGCGCCTACTTTAAGGTCAAATCCGGCACAATTCAACGGCTGCAATGCCGAGACTCTCTTTTGAGAGTCGCTAATCACGCGCTGCGTGGCGCGTCTGATGAGCCCAAAAGGGCGAAATTGGCAATAAAAAAACAGGAGAACAAAAGTTATGAAAAGTTTCAGAGAGATAAAAAAAGAATTGAAAACAAAGGGAATTGAAGTGCGCAAGCTCCGTGCGACGCTAAACGGCGCGCAGGCTTACAAAGTAATCGGCTCGGATGAGCACAACGACGCAGCTATTTGGACCGCTTGGGATATAAAATACAGATATCAACGCGGCGAATTCGCTTGATAATCTCACGATCCGGGCAAATCGTTAAATTGCCCACATAAACAATCAGGAGAACAAAAATGCAAAATCTCACTAATAATGAATTAGTTAGAAAACTCAAGGAAGCAGAAGATTTTGACTCAACATTAGTCCTCAGTGCTTTAATCTGTGAGCGCGCAGGTCTAGCAGAGAGATGGGGGCGCGCTGTCGGATTCGCTGCTGGAGCGCCGTCTATTTCTGATTTTGATAGCATTTTATGTCTTGCTATCGAGAGACTGATCGGCGCTTAAACATTTCGCTATTTGGGCATATCGTTAAACTGCCTACATACGATTAAGGGGGAAGTTATGAAAAGGTTTGATAGCCGGGTGAGAACTGGCACAAGGGTTTTAATCGACGTATTCGGCTGGTGTGTGGTGGAGTCAGTTCATCCGACGCGAAAATGGGTGAAGTTGGAGGGTTTTGCGGGAAGTTTTCAACGCAGACATATACTAAAGTTCACCAATAAACAAACTTGACTCATTCTGGCCCAAAGCTGGCCAAACAATAAATCGAGGGAAAAAATGAAAATGAAAAAGAAAGACATAATAGCAAAATTAGAAAAAGCTATTAAGAGATGTAAAAAAGTTCAATTCGATCTGGCCGGGTCTGATATTCCCGATGCGATAGAGATACGGAAGCGCGCCGAAGTAAAGCAAGAAACATTTGAATCTGTCTTACACGCGATGCGTGGCAATGGTGTTTATTTAAATATCGAAGCAGGAGAATAAAAAAATATGAAAAAATTCAGAAATTGTTCAACAATAGAGTTACTGGTAGAAAACGCGGTTCGCGACTATCACGATCCTGATTTGATTGAGGAAATTTGCGATCGCGCCGGGTTGGCGGATGCTTATGCGGCATCTCACGGCGACAGTTCGGCAGACGGCGGCGAAACTTTCGAGAGCGTATATTACCGCGCTCTTGAGATACTCGAAAACGAGGAAGGTTTATAATTCTTGCGATACGGGCATATTGTTAAACTGCCTGCACATAAACAAACAAAAAATCAGGTCCGGAGTTGGCCGGATAATAAAAAGGAGAACAAATATTATGACAAAACTCGTTAATCTCACACCTCACTCTTTAAACATTGTTGCTGCCGATGGCAGCACCGTTGACATCCCACCATCTGGCAACATTGCTAGGGTGGGGTCAATATCTTCCATTGTCGCCACAGTCAATGGGATAAATATAAACAAGCAGACATTTGACAAGGTTGTGGACTTGCCTGATGCCCAAGATGGTATTATTTACATTGTGAGTCGAATGGTCAAGGATAGAGTTCCTGACCGCGACGACGTTGTGGTTCCGGGCGTTCCGTTCAGGGACACCGATGGCAAAGTCATTGGTGCTTGGGGATTGTCACTGTAATTTTTCGCGATCCGGGCAGCGTCAAGCTGCCCACACAAAATTAAGGAAAAAAAGATGAAAGCGATTAAGCTAATTGAAAGGGCCAAAAATGCGGCCGGAATCCGATATGCTCTTGGAAAAGACGAAAAAGGGACATTTAGCGTCTGGGTATTGAAGGCCAGCTATTCCGGACATGTAAAAGGTGGCATCGCTTATGCTTGGTGTTATTGCATTAAAGACGTAGATGAATCTACCGCAAGAGCGGTATTTGCAAAAAAACTCAAAGGTAAGGCACGATAAGCCGCGCCGAAATAGAATGGGCAAATCGTTAAACTGCCCCAAACTGGCCCAAAGCTGGCCAAATCAAATAATAAATCGAGGTAACGAAAATGAAAATGAAAAAACGAGAAATAAAAAAAATGATACAAGCCCGTGCAGGGCTTTCAAACTATTCAGCAATTTCCAACATAAAATGGAAACTGTCGCGCGGCATTGGTGCGACCAAGTGGAATGCGTTCGATGATATTTTTACCTTTGATTACAAAGGTTGTAAGTATCGTCTTGAGAGCAAATACACTGGTGCGCATTCTGTCATTCAAGAACATAAATTGGTGAGTCTTGAATAAAAAAATCGTAAAACTGTTTAAAATTGACTCATTCCGGCCCAAAACTGGCCGGATGAAGATAAAAGGAGGGTAAAAATTATGACAAACACGATTCAAGAAGTATTTCGGGCGATATCCACTAATGGCCGATGGGGTTTAGCCATAGTGGCCGAAGCAGTAACGCGTGATTCTAAGACAACCGCAAGGACACACTTATTTCCTGCAAAGGGCAAGTTAACGTTACTCGGCACTTTTGAAGGTGTGAAAACCTTCAAATTTACTGCTGACGAAAACGGTCAGTGGATCTATGTCGGTGGTGACCTAGTGCCTATCGCCGGCGCTGTGGTAGTAGAAAGTGAGTCCTTGCAGTCTGGTAACCACGCTACCATTGTAGCTGGAGGCGACTTTTTTGTTATCAAGGATTACGGATATATGCGCCGTCGCTCCGAGATACTCGCTTTCAAAGACGGCGCGAGAATAAAACTTCCCGCGACCGTTATGGCCGCAATGGGGTTGATACCGGCAGAAAACAAGCCGGTTGTGGTCGAAATTCCGGCTATTGAAAGCCCAATAGCCGAAGCACTACGCAAGGCGGGCATTGTTTAGTGCGTATCCGGGCAGCGTCAAGCTGCCCACACACAAAAAAAAGGAAAAAACTATGAATTTTATATTTAGGATACAGAATCATTATCTCGAAAAAGGATCTCCGTGGGCCGAACTGGATAAAATTAAGCAACGGAGCTGGTTTCTATCGGTTGATACAGAAGATGATGAAGTGGTTCCTTGTTACGATGCAGTTAGCGAATTACGACTCAGTAAAGGCGTAGCGTTTAAGTCAGTAAAAATATTAACTGGTAAAACGCAAGAGACTTATCCGTATTGGGAAGCTCTTCTTGATATGAATTATTCAAATAGCACAGAATTAAGAGACGTTACGTTTAAGGATCTTCCGGACGAAAATGGAATTTACAGCCTGAATATCTGGTTCGATCATGATGGTGAAGAGCTTAATTTTGGAGATGACTTTAAAAAATTATGTGAATTCTGCCATAAATGGGATGATGGGTGGGTATGTTCAAAATGTGGTGTTCGTAAGGCAGACTGGGTTGAATCTGATATAAAAACTACAACACGAGAGGAGTCATTATGAAACCATTATATTCGATAAACAAATACGACTGCGACGGCGACTTGATTGAAAAATGCGTTACAATTCACATTGATAGATTTGCAATGAAATTTCAACACCAAGTCGAACTAGACGAGTTTATAAAAAATCTGCAAAAAATCAGCGATGAAATAGCCGCAAATTATGAACAGTGGTAAGTAAATAACCACCAACAAGCCCGCAGAAATGCGGGTTTTGTTATACAAATTATCGCAGGCTGTCGCTTGAATCCGATAGCCCGACATCAAATAAGGAGGTACTCAAATGGATGAGTACGGATTTAGTTTCTCGGAAGCCTTGGACGCGGTAAAGCAGGGCAAGGCAATCCAGCGCAAAGGTTGGAACGGTAACGGTCTCAAGGTCAAGGCACAGTTCCCGGACGAAAACAGCAAGATGACCTTGCCATATCTTTACATCGAGTATCCGCTTGGTGCAAAGACAACGCCGGGCGCTCGCTGTCCGTGGTTAGCCAGTCAGACTGACATTATGGCCGAAGACTGGAGAATACTCGAAGCGTAGCGCATAACAACGAGTTTGACCTGCAACTGGCCCTTGCGGTTGTCAGGTCAAACTCAATTTGATAGCACTAGGTAAATAGCTAAAAAACAATGGAGGTAGAAATTATTATGGAGTTTTCTGAAATGCAAAAACAAGCCTATGAAACTGCTTGTCTAAAAGGTTGGCACGACAAGCCGGTCACATTCGGGGAGTTGATAGCTCTGGTTCACTCGGAGTTGTCAGAAGCACTGGAAGAGCACAGAACAGGACACAAGACAAACGAAACATATTACCGCGAAGACGGAAAACCAGAGGGTATTCCGTCAGAATTGGCAGATGTAGTAATTCGGATTTTAGATATTTGCGGCTATCTCAACATCGATCTTGAAACAGCGATAATTGAAAAAATGCGGTTTAACGAAAGTAGGCCGTACAGGCACGGAGGGAAAAAGCTATGATAGAACTTGAAAAACAGCAAAACAGCTATCTCGAAGCGAAATTGCAAAACAGCTATCGCAACGCTATTGAACTTGAACGCGAGAACGAAAACTTGCGAAAGCTTTTAGACAAAGCAGGTCAAGCTCTGGCTTGTTTCGTTGACTTGCGCGGTATGACTGCGTCAGAATTGAAGTCGGCTCACAACGGCATCTGCATTCTCTTAGAAAAAACCAAAATACTTGACGCCTTAAAGGCCGGAGCAGAGAAAGATGGTTAAAACGGCAAAAAAGCAACCGCTCGCGATGATTATATCAAAAGCCTTCACATATAACAAAAACCTGCCCGAAACTTGCGGTGAATGTAGGTTTTGGGCAGAGTATAGTTGCATCTTAAAACAAACATTGCGGTGCAAGCGTGATAAGCTATCGTGCGGTTGCCCGCTTTGCACGATAGAAGATTGAAAGAGGGAGGTTATGGCAAAACTAGAAATTTGGCAGTTAAAACAAAGGCAGGGACAGCCGCTTGAGATTAAAGAGTAAATGACGGCGGCTCGCATAAAAGCATATTATGAGAAACTTAACGGTGAAGTCTATGTGAGTTTTTCGGGCGGCAAGGATTCAACCGTGTTGCTGCATCAGGTTAGGCGCATTTATCCAAATGTTCCGGCGGTTTTTATTGATACCGGGTTGGAGTATCCGGAGATCCGAGACTTCGTAAAGACTGTGGATAACGTGACTTGGTTAAAGCCAAAGATGCCTTTTACGCAGGTCATAGAGAAATATGGTTATCCAGTTATCAGTAAAGAAACAGCACAGAAAATAAGGGAGGTTAGAACAACAAAGAGCGAGAAACTAAAAAACAAGCGCTTATATGGCGACGAATATGGTAATGGCAAGCTCTCTGAAAAGTGGAAGTTTTTAATCAACGCACCGTTTAAGATTTCGGATCGCTGTTGTTATATTATGAAAAAAGAACCGGTTAAAAAATATGAGAAAGAAACCGGGCGCGGTGCTATAGTTGGCACGATGGCGGCAGATTCAGGACTCAGAGAAACATCATATTTACAGCACGGTTGTAATTCGTTTGAGGGCAGGCCAATGTCAACTCCGATGGCTTTTTGGTTTGAGGTAGATGTTTGGGACTACATCAAGAAATACGATATTCAATATTCAAAGATTTATGACAAGGGATATTTAAGAACCGGTTGTATGTTCTGTATGTTCGGCCTACACCTAGACAAGAGCAGCCGTTTCGATAGAATGAAAACCACTCACCCGCAAATTTACAACTATTGTATGGACAAGTTGGGGTTACGTGAAGTTATTCGGTATTGTGGAATAGTATCGCAGTCAAGCCTATTTGACATAACATAAAAGGAGAAAAAAATATGAGCAAAACACCAAGAACAGACCAAGCCGCTTTCGAGGCGAATTTTAGCGGCACCGTTTTTAAAGTCGTAGACGCTTATTTTGCGCGACAGCTTGAAACAGAGCTTGCCGCCGCGAAGGCAAAATTAAGGGAGCTAAGGAAAAAAATAAATGAAAAAAAGAAAAAGAGCGAAACACCGAGGACCGACGAACACCTTCGAAGGAAGGAAGAAAACGGTCATACGGTGGTGGTGAGCAGCGATTTTGCTCGCCAACTTGAAATAGAACTCGCCGCCGCGAAGGCAAAATTAAAGAAGCTAAGGGAAAAAAAATGAGCAAGGAACAAAACAAATTTGGTCACCTTATTGATGAGGCGACCAAAACGCCGAGAACAGACAAGGCCGCTTATGTGGCAAATTTTGGCGGTGCCGTCGTTGTGGACGCTGATTTTGCTCGGGAGCTTGAAATAGAGCTTGCCGCCGCTATTGCAGAATTAAGGGAGCTAAAGAAAAAAATGGGCGAAACACCAAAAAATAACAAATACGGAGAGAAAAAACAATGGCTTTAATCAAAACAATGAATAAAATTATCGGGCGCAAGCTTAATGAATGGCTTGAAAGTGTTACCGACAAGGCTTTATGCGATATTATCAAAGAAAATATCGTTATCACCGGTGGCTGCTTTCCGAGTATGATTCAGAACGAAGCACCGAAAGACTTTGATTGTTACTTTAAAACAAAAGAAGCGACAAAGAAGGTTGCGGAGTATTATGTTAAGCAGTGGAACGAATCACACAAAAACAAGCGTAACAAACTAGGCAAAGCGTGTCAGGTATTCGTGCTTGATGGCGCAGAACCGTCGAAAGAACTGCTTGAATACTATCAAATCTCTGCTATCGACCAATCGAAATCGCGTATGATTGCTAATACGCCGCCGGAAAGATTGAAAATCATCTTTCCGTCTGATGGTGTAGTTGGCGACCCGCAAGAAGTCAGGGCAAACGAAGAGTTAGGCGATGTTTTGAATAACATTGCCGAAATTGACGAAACAAAAGCAGATGAAATAATTGAACAAGAAAAAAGAAAATACTTTCCGGTTTTCCTTTCTACCAACGCAATCACGCTATCAAACGGCATTCAGATTGTTGTTAGATTTTACGGCGAACCCGATAAAATCCACGAGACCTACGATTTTGCACATACAAAAGCATATTGGACAAGCGATACTGGCACAATCATACCGAATGAGGTTTATGATGCTGTTATTAACAAAACACTGATATATACCGGCAGCAAATACCCTGTATGCTCAATTTTCCGTATGAGAAAGTTTATCGAAAGGGGCTGGAAAATTAACGCAGGGCAGATGCTTAAAATCTGTATGCAGGTGTCGGATCTTGATTTGACGGACATTGATACTCTTGAAGACCAGCTAGTCGGCGTAGACTCACTCTATTTTATGAATCTGATTGAACAGTTTCGGCGTATGAAAGAGAAAAATGCGGATTGGGATTTAACGCCGCAGTATATTATTTCGGTTATTGATAAGATTTTTTAATGGAGGTAGAGTCAAAATGAAAAAAAAGAAAATGAAAATTTTCCGGTTGTCGGATAACACAATCGGAAAACTAGAGCAGCTGTGCGAACTGCACGGCATATCACAAACAGAAGTCGTAGCGCGTGCAATTGATATGTTGTATGACGCTCACAAAAAAAAGGAGAACCAATAAATGAGAAAGTTTGAATTTGTTCCGGCAGAAAAATCACAACTTAAAGCAAGGGTTTTAATTAGCGGCGCGGCAGGGTCAGGCAAGACAATAGCCGCGCTAGAACTAGCGAGTGCGCTAGGTAGCAGGGTTGCGGTGATAGATACCGAAAACGGATCCGCGGCCTTATACAGCGATAAGTATAAATTTGAAATGCTTAACCTGCAACCTCCCTACCCGCCAGAGGATTTTGTGCAGGCCATTAAAGTTGCAGAAGATAGCGGGTTCGATGTGATTGTAGTTGACGGAATTACTCCGGAGTGGTCGGGAACCGGGGGATGCCTCGACTTGCATACGAAACTTGGCGGGCGCTTTCAAGACTGGGCGAAGATAACACCACGTCATCGTAAATTCATACAGAAGATACTGGAGTGCAGCACACACATTATTTGCACTTGCAGAAGTAAGCAAGGTTACGCGATGGACGAACAGAGCAAGAAGGTTACAAAACTGGGAATGGCTCCGGAACAACGCGACGGCTTGGACTACGAAATGACACTTGTTTTTAACATCATCAATCAGACGCATCTTGCGGAAGCTACAAAAGACCGCACGGGGCTTTTCGACGGAAAGCAGTTTCTAATATCGAAAAACACCGGCTTAGAAATTTTGGAGTGGCTAAACAGCGGCACACCGGCTAAAAACCCTGCGCCGACAATAACGGACGTCAGAAACCTGCTCATTAGCGCCGGAGTAAAGAGTATTCCTGACTTCAAAAAGGTTATGATGCAGGTGTTTGGTGAGGAATATAACGCGCTTGAGGAGTTGAACCAAGAGCAACTTTTAACACTGTATGAGGTGATGAAAAATGGGTGAAAAAATGAGTTTAATTGAGATTTCATCAAAGATAGAACAAATCTTAATGTCGATAATCGAATCGGGCGGCGAAGTTACACCGGAGAGTTTCGACGAACTAGAACTTTTCCGGGGGAAGTTAGAGCAGAAGGGCGAGTCAATTGCATTTGTCATTAAAGGCGTGATTGAGGGGCGCATAGATAGGTTGAAAGCCCTGAAAGAACAAGTGTGCGCGAAGCTTAAAGCAGAGGAAAATGCACGCGACAGATTACGCACGTATCTCAAGGAAGCTATGGTAGCAACTGACACCAAAAAAATAAAAGGCGATCTGTATAGCATCACGCTACGAGAACCGAGTAAAATTATCGAAGTTATCGACGATAAAAAAACTCCGGCGAAATACATCACGGTTGAGACGATTCAAAAGATTGACTCGCGGGCTATACTAGCAGACTTGAAAGCAGGTATCGAAGTGCCGGGGTATAAACTTACCGACGGCGATTATAGTATTATAATAAAATAAGTGAAAATAGGGGCAAGGTTGAATTAAAAAAGGGGGAGCCTTATGCAAACACCTTTTTTAAATTCTAACGCAACCTTGCCCTGTTTCCGTGTAAAAACAAAGGAGTTTATATGAATAAAATTATTGTTACCGGTGCTCTCGGAAGAGACGCAGAACTTAAAACCTTACCGAGTGGTAAAAACGTGCTTGAATTCTCTATCGCTGTGAACAGTGGTTATGGCGATAATAAGAAAACTTACTGGTGGAAGGCAAAGATTTTCGGCGACAGAGCTGCGAAGCTTACTGAACATTTCGTTAAAGGCACCAAGTTGTTGGTTGAGGGTGTGCCGGAGTTACGCGAATACGAGGCCAAAGACGGCAGCGGCAAGAGAATCAGCCCGGAGATATTTGTAACAGACTTTGAATTCATTGGCGGTCGCCAAGCCACACAAACAACCGAGGGCGGCTTTGACGAAGATATTCCCTTCTGATGAGTGAGACGCAGATTAGCAAAGAAATTGCCGATTTCGTGCGCAAGCATTACCCGCAAATACGATTCACTCGCTTACAGTGTGGACTTGCGAAAGGTTGGCGGGGCGGGGTAATTAAGTTGGCGGAAGAGGGATGGCCGGATTACATTGGTTATCTGCCGGACGGCAGATTTATCGGCATAGAAATAAAGGATCCCAGTGGCACAACCACCAAAGCGCGAAAGGTGAAACAAGCCGCCCGCGGAAGCGACATAATAGCAGCGGGCGGGGTGTATATGGTTTTAACAAGCGTCGAGGACGCAAGCAAAAAAATAGGAGAGTTGGCAAATGGACTTTAATAACTTAAATATCAGAGAGTTGAGGGAAAAAGCCTCACTAACACAGATGCAACTAGCCGCGAAACTAGGTGTGTCGATGATGACGATAAGGATCTGGGAAAACGGGGCCGGGAAACCGAATCCCAAAAATTACAAAAAACTAGTCAAGCTTTTCAATCTTTACAAGATGTTTGAAGTGCAACCACTTTAAATATCCATCTCACCCGCTCCGGCGGGTTTTTTTTTGCCAATTTTTGAGAGCGCAAAATAATTTGAAGCTTAAATTGGCAATATGGTTGTGGTTGTGGTAAAAT
>FZPS01000173.1_pt59 | contig 32057 bp, 33 predicted proteins | sample 1817821 | NCBI WGS metagenome assembly FZPS01 (sample SAMEA104158645, study PRJEB21678) | metagenome | place: Germany | collected 2015-04-21
TAATATATTTAAGGGGGATAAAGGTGAGAATTAACAGGGCCGGGGCTTTGCCGTGGTGGCGGCGGAAATCAGGAAGTTGGCGGAACAGGCGGCCGTTGCGGCAAAACAAATAACCGAGATCCTGGAGAGGATCCACAGGGAAGATATAGCATTGGCCCAGGCCATGGAAGAGGAAGCCAGGGAAACGGACAGGAAGGGAGAACTGGTGGGTATCCTGGGTGGTGACCTGCGGTTGGTTTAAAGGCGGGCACAATTTTTTGCTGCAAAAAGGGACAGTTTGGTTTTGAGCCGCAGCCTCTTTGGCTGTAGAGGTAAGTTAACATCCCCCCGGGGAGAGAAGGGAGAGGCATTAGCAGCAAGCCTCTCCCTTTTTGTATGCAACGTCTGGGCTCCCAGTTAGGTGCGGGTCTTATTTTTTAAAGGCAAGGAGATAGACGGGCTCCCCCAGGTTTTCCTCCAGGTTTCTTTCCATGGCCTTGATTTTTTCCAGGGAGTCTGTCTTCAACTCGGCGAATTCCAACTGGTCGAGTTTATTATTCATTCTGCTTCCTCCTTTGTTTATCGTTGCCTCCTCCTTAATCTTAGCTCTGGCGTCCTTTTTTATACCTTCCTCCGGCCAGGCCCGGGGTATAAACCACAGCCGAGGATGGAAAAAATAGACGGAGGGAAAATATGGGGGAAGGCAGATGGGAGAAAAGGTACAGGGACGCCTGTTGATCATCGGCGGGGCGGAAGACCGGAAGGGGGAGTGTAAAATACTGCGGGAGCTCGTGGCCATGGCCGGGGGGCCGGAAGCCAGGCTGGTGGTGATCACGGCGGCCAGCCGGGAAGGGCCGGCCCTGGGAAGGGAATACTCCTTGCTCTTCCGGGAGCTGGGGGCCAGGGCAGTGGATACCATCTATGTGGAAAGCCGGCAGGAAGCCAATGTAGCAAGGCTGGTCAAGGTTTTGGCCCGGGCCAGCGGGGTCTTTTTTACCGGCGGGGATCAGCTCCGCCTGACCAGCCTCCTGGGGGGAACCCTGGTGGAAAGGGGGGTGCGGAAGGCCTATGAAGGCGGGGCCATAATCGCCGGCACCAGCGCCGGCGCCTCGGCCATGAGCGATACCATGATTGTCGAGGGCCCTAGTGACGATCCCCCCCAGCGCTGCACCCTGAAGATGGCCCCGGGTTTTCGCCTCCTCCGGGAAGTGGTGGTGGACCAGCATTTCGCCCAACGGGGACGGCTGGGCCGCCTCTTGAGCGTGGTGGCCCAGAACCCCTATATCCTCGGCCTGGGAATCGACGAGGACACGGCGGTGGTGGTGGAGCCCCGGGGGTGGTTTAGGGTCATTGGTTCCTGTACGGTTACAGTCATTGACGGGCGGAGCATCCAACTGTCCAACGTCTCGGAAACAGCACCCGATGCCCCCCTGGCCCTGACCCAGGTCACCATGCATGTCCTGCCCCAGGGCTATGGTTTCGATCTGAGAAGGCGGCTGCCCCTGCCGCCGGAAGAGGTGGCCGCCCTTTCCCCGTCAGGGGCCCAGGAAGTGAGAAAAGATGCAGGAGGAGACAGCGGTGAAGGTTGAAAGGGTAACTTACTTGGCCGGCCGCAACATTTACAGCCATTCCCCCGTCCTGCGGCTGACCCTGGATCTGGGCAAGTGGGCCGGGAAAACCACGGCCGAAATTCCCCATCTGGAGGAGAAACTCTTTGCCCTCCTCCCGGGCCTGGGCAGCCACCACTGTTCCCTGGCCTATCCCGGCGGCTTTCGCACCCGGGTTCGGGAGGGCACCTACCTGGGACATGTGCTGGAGCACATGATCCTGGAGCTCCAGACCGTGGCCGGGAGCCGGGTGTTCTACGGCCGCACCAGGGAAAGCCGGCGGCCGGGGGTCTACGAGATTGTCGTGGAGTGCCCGTGTGAGGAGGGGGGCCGGGAGGCCGTTAATCTGGCAGTGGAATTGCTGCAAGGTCTGGTTGGGGAAGGTGTCCTGCCCGATTTGGCCGTGGGCCTGGCCCGGCTGCGGCAGATTATGGAGCGGAACCGGCTGGGGCCCAGCACGGCGGCAATAGCCGAAGCGGCCCGGAAAAGGGGGATCCCCGTCCAGCGCCTCGACGACAGGAGCCTCCTCCAGCTGGGCTACGGCAAATATCAGCAGCGGGTCCAGGCTACCATTACGGCGGGGACGGGCTGTATTGGGGTGGACATCGCCTGTGACAAGGCCCTGACCAAGGAGCTTCTGGCCCGGGCGGGCATTCCCGTCCCGCCGGGGGTCCTGGTCCATACGGAAGAGGAGGCCCTGAGGGCGGCGGCCGAACTGGGTTATCCCCTGGTCATCAAGCCTTACAATGGCAACCAGGGGAAGGGGGTCAGCCTCCACCTCACCACGACGGAGGAGATCCGGGAGGCCTGTTCCCTGGCCCGGCAGTACAGCCCCCGGCTGCTGGTGGAAAAGCAGATCCCGGGGCGCCACTACCGGCTGCTGGTGGTGGGGGATAGGGTGGTGGCGGCGGCCGAGCGGCTCCCGGCCAGTGTGGTCGGCGATGGGACCAACAACCTTTCCCAGTTGATCGAGATAACCAACAGGGACCCCCGGCGGGGGGAGGGCCACGAAAAGCCCCTGACGAAAATTGTTGTGGACCCGGTGGTTTTGGCCTGCCTGCGGCGCCGGGGAATAGGTCTAGATTATGTTCCCCCGCCGGGGGAAAGGGTTTTCTTGCGGGACAATGCCAACTTAAGCACCGGGGGCACGGCCGTCGATGTCACCGACCAGCTTCATCCCGCCAATGCCCTGGTGGCCCTGCGGGCGGCCCGGGCGGTGGGCCTGGATGTGGCGGGGGTGGACTTGGTCACGGCCGACATTTCCTCCCCTTTGCAGGAGGCAGGGGGCGCCGTCATCGAGGTCAATGCGGCCCCGGGCCTCCGGATGCACCTTTACCCGACGGAGGGGCAGGGCCGGGATGTGGCGGGGGAGATAGTGGATTACCTCTTTCCCCCCGGGCGGCCCAGCCGGATCCCGGTAGTGGCCATAACGGGGACCAACGGCAAAACCACCACCGCCCGCCTGGTGGCCCATGTCCTCCGCAGCCGTGGCCTCAAGGTGGGGCTGGCCACCACCGACGGGATCTGGCTCGATGATCACTGCCTCCTCCGGGGGGATACCACCGGGCCCTGGAGTGCCCGCCTCCTTTTAGGTGATCCCCTGGTGGAGGCGGCGGTCCTGGAAACGGCCCGGGGAGGGATCCTGCGGGGAGGCCTGGGCTACGATCTGAGCGATGTGGGGGTGATCACCAACATTTCCCGGGATCACCTGGGCCAGGACGGCCTGGAAGACCTGGAGGATCTGGCCTTTGTGAAATCCCTGGTGTTAGAGGCGGTCCACCCGGAGGGCTGTGCCGTCCTCAATGCCGACGATCCCCTGGTGGCTTCCCTGGCCCCCCGGGCCCGCTGCCGCCTTATTTATTTTAGCCTCAAGGAGGATAACGTCCTTCTGCGCCGCCACCTCAGTGAAGGGGGAGAAGGGGTCTTCCTCCAGGGGGGCCAGGTAGTGGCGGCCCGGGGGGCGGAAGGGATGGTGGTTGTTCCCCTGGCCAAACTCCCGGTGGCCTGGAACGGCCAGGCCGAGCACAATGTGGCCAATGTCCTGGCGGCCACCGCCGCCTGCCTGGGTTTGGGTTTGTCTCCCCAGGAAATTGGCCGGGCCCTGGCCACCTTTACCAGCCATCTGGACTGCAATCCGGGACGCTGCAACCTTATTGAAAGGGGGGATTTCCGGGTTCTGGTGGATTACGGCCACAACCCGGCCGCCTACCGGGCGGTTTTGGAAACGGCCCGGAAGCTCAAGCCCCGGCGCCTTTTGGGAGTCATCGGGGTCCCCGGAGACCGGGCCGATGACCTGGTCCGGGAAAGCGGACGGATTGCCGGGGAGGGCTTTGATTACATCTTTATAAAGGAAGATAGGGATCTGCGGGGCCGGGCCCCGGGGGAAATAGCCGGGCTCCTCCGGGAAGGGGCCCTGGCCGGGGGCTGCCGGGAGGAGAAGATAGAGATAGTCCTGGATGAAGGGGAGGCCATTAGGCGGGCCCTGGCCCGGGCCCAGAGGGGGGATCTGCTGGTGATCTTCTACGAACAATTGGAGCCGGTCCTGGAGATTTTGGGGCTCCCAGGCTTTCCCCCTCCTTCCCCGGCCAGGGCGGTGGAGATCAGGCAGGCGGCCGGTTGGGGAGGTGATTAGGCAGGATTTGGGCCCGGTAATGCCTAATATCTAAGGCATGCATGGCAGGGAAAAAAACGGACTGCCAGCTAAAGGGGAATAAAAATGGCAGATAAACTGGTGTTACCGGCCTATGCCAAGATAAATCTGGCCCTGGATGTCCTGGGCCGCCGTCCCGACGGCTACCATGAGGTGGAAATGGTCATGCAGACCATTGCCCTCCACGACCGGGTAATTTTGGAGAGGCGGGGGCCGGGGGAGATACTTTTCCACTGCTCCGACCCCGGCCTTCCCCGGGAAGAAAACCTGGCCTACCGGGCTGCCCTCCTCCTGAAAGAAGAATACGGGGTGAAGGAGGGGGCCGCCATTTATCTTGAGAAGAGGATCCCCATGGCCGCCGGCCTGGCCGGGGGCAGCACCGATGCAGCGGCGGTCCTGGTGGGCCTGAACCGGCTCTGGAATTTGGGCTTGCCCCGGGAAGAGCTGCAGGGACTGGGGAAAAGGTTGGGGGCCGATGTTCCCTACTGTATCCAGGGGGGGACCTGCCTGGCCCGGGGCATCGGGGAAATATTGACCCCCCTGCCCCCCCTCCCTCCCACCTGGCTGGTCCTGGCCAAGCCGCCGGGGGGCCTGGCTACCGGGGGGATCTACGGGAGGCTGGATCTGACCCGCCTCAAGTACCGGCCCCGGCTGAAGAATCTCATAGCTGCCCTCGAGGCCGGCTCCCTGGCCGGGGTGGTGGCCAATTGGGGCAATGTCCTCCAGGGGGTCAGCGAAGGGCTGGTGCCGGAAATTGTCTCCCTGCGCCAGGCCCTGGTGGAGCTGGGGGCCCTGGGGAGCCTGATGACCGGCAGCGGTCCCACCGTCTTCGGCCTGGTGGAGGAAGAAAAAAAAGCCCGGGCAATTGCCAAAAAGTTGCAGCAGGAATTCCCCGCTGCTGTTATAATGGTTACAAAGAGCATTAACATTGACAGCCTCATCAGTTGACAGTTGACAATTAACTTCCAACCTCCAACTACTAACTTCCAAAAGGTAGGGGCGACCTGTGGTCGCCCGCGGGCGGTCAAAGACCGCCCCTACAAGTGTGGAACTGTGCATTATCATGCAACCTGTAGGGGCGACCTGTGGTCGCCCGTCCGGGGTAGCAATATAAATGGCTATCGGAGACAGGGGAAGAGAGCCACTGGTTTCATTGCTAGATGTAAAGGCAAGGGGAGGGACCGGAATGGTTGAAGCTATTGTCTTGGCAGGGAGTCTCAATGACGGGGAATTGCGGGAAATCAGCAGAGAACCCTATGAAGCCCTGATCCCCCTGGCGGGAAAGCCCATGGTAGAGTATGTCCTGGCTGCCCTGCAGGACAGCCCCAGCATTTCCCGGATTATAGTGGTTGGGCCTCCCGCCCTGAAGGAGCTCCAGATTCCCAAGCTGACCACCGTGGTGGAGAGTACCTTTTCGCTGATGGACAATCTCCGCCTGGGACTGGAACAGGTAAGTGGCGAGAAGCACGTTCTCGTCGCTACCGCCGACATCCCCCTGCTCACGGCAGTGGCCGTTGAAGATTTCATAGCCCGGAGCAGGGCCCAGGAAGGGGATCTTTTTTATTCCATTGTGGACAAGGAGACCAATGAGAAGGATTTTCCCGGCATCCAGCGCACCTATGTAAAGCTCAAGGACGGCACCTTCACCGGCGGCAACCTCTTCTACTTCCATCCCCGCATTGCCGAGGCCTGCTGGTCCTTTGCCGAGGAAATGGTAAATTTGCGGAAAGAGCCCCTGAAGATGTGTGCCCGGCTGGGTTTTCTCTTCATCCTCCGCCTCCTTTTGGGGAAACTCTCCATAGCAGATCTTGAGCGGCGGGTGGGGAAACTTTTGGCAATCAAGGCCAGGGCGATTATTTCCCCCTATCCGGGCGTAGGAATAGATATTGATAAGCCCGCTGACTATGACTTTGTGCTGCCCTTTCTAGAAAGAAAAGAAGTTTGATGGTAGAGGGGCTGCGAGGAGGAGTTTTTTGCCCGGCAGCGAAATGGAACAATAAAGGGTAAAAAAGAAATAATTGTTCGTGTTTGGGGGAAGAAAAAAGGTGGGACGCTTGCGACGAAGTGAACGTTTGGTTTATATCACAAAATACCTCCTCGAGCATCCGGGGGAAACCATCAGCTTAAAGACCTTTGTCACCGCCCTGGGGGCGGCCAAGTCCAGCATCAGCGAGGATGTGGCCCTGATTAAGGGGGCCATGGACCAGATGGGACTGGGGAGGGTAGAGACGGAGCTGGGGGCGGCCGGGGGCGTCCAGTATCTGCCCGGCCGGGAAGGGGAGCGGGCCCTGGCCCTGGCCTGGGAATTGAGCACCCGGCTCTCCGATTTCCAGCGGGTTCTTCCGGGGGGCTTCCTCTATCTGACAGATGTCGTCTTTTCTCCCCGGGTGGCAGCCCGGGTGGGGGAGGTCTTTGCCGCCCGCTTCCACCCCTGCCGGCCCGATTACGTGGTGACGGTGGAGACCAAGGGCATCCCCATTGCCCTGGCGACGGCCTATTCCCTGGGGGTTCCCCTGGTGGCGGCCCGGCGGGAGAGCCGGGTTACCGAGGGTTCGGCGGTGAGCATAACCTATGTTTCCGGTTCTTCCCGGCGGCTGCAGACCATGTCCCTGGCCCGCCGGGCCCTGCCCACGGGAGCCCGGGTGGTAATCATCGATGACTTTATGAAGGCGGGGGGTACCCTACGGGGGCTGCAGGAGTTGCTTACAGAATTTAAGGCCGAGATTGTGGGGACAGGGGTTCTGATGGTAACGGCCGATCCGCCGGAGAAGCTGGTCCAGGATTACCTGGCCCTGCTGGTTTTGGAAGAGGTCGACGAGGTGGGGCAGGAGGTAAGGGTGCGGCCCAGCAGCTGGCTGCGGCAGGAAGGGGGCGAAGAGCCGTGATGCGTCTGGGGATTGTGGGGGTGCCCAATGCCGGGAAATCTACCCTTTTCAATGCCCTGACCCGGTCCCAGGTCCTGGCGGAAAACTATCCTTTTTGTACCATTGAGCCCAATGTGGGCTTTGTTGCCGTGCCCGACGAGCGGCTGGACAACCTGGCCGCCCTGGTTAAGCCGGAGCGGGTGGTCCCCACCGGGGTAGAATTTGTGGATATTGCCGGCCTGGTGGCAGGGGCCAGCAAGGGGGAGGGCCTGGGCAACCAGTTCCTGGCCCACATCCGGGAGGTAGATGCCATTGTCCATGTGGTCCGCTGCTTTGAGGACGCGACGGTGTCCCACGTGGAGGGGAGCCTGGACCCGGTTCGGGACATAGAGACGGTGAATCTGGAGCTGAACCTGGCCGATATGGACACCCTGGAACGGCGGCGGGAGAAAACCGCCCGCCTCCTGAAAACGGGGGAAAAGCGCTACCGGCAGGAGTTGGAGCTTATCGATGAGCTCCTGGCCCACCTGGATAAGGGGGTGCCGGTGCGGGAGTTTTCCCTGCCTCCCCTGGGGGAAGAACTGGTGGCAGAACTCCATCTCCTCACGGCCAAGCCCGTCCTCTATGTGGCCAACCTGGACGAAGAAGGCTGGGCCCAAGGTGGGGAGAACAGCTACTTTCAGCAGGTGCAGGACTATGCCGGAAGGAGCCGGGACCTGGTGGTGCGGGTCTGTGCCCAGCTGGAGGCCGAGCTGGGCCAGCTGCCGGAGGAGGAGAGGGAGGAGTTTTTGGCTGCCTTAGGGATAGAGGAGGAGGGCCTCACCCGCCTGATCCGGACGGGCTACCAGCTCCTGAATCTCATCACCTTCTTTACCACGACGGGGGGCAAGGAGGTCAGGGCCTGGACGGTAAAGGAGGGTACAAAGGTGCCCCAGGCGGCGGGGAAGATCCACACCCAGATGGAGAAGGGCTTTATCCGGGCCGAGGTGGTGTCCTATCCGGACCTGATGCGGGCCGGTTCTTTTAGCGGGGCCCGGGAGCAGGGTTTCTTGCGGATTGAAGGCAGGGATTATGAGGTCCAGGATGGGGATATTATACATATCCGTTTCAGTCAATAGCCGTTGGCAACAATTAAGCAGGGGGGATGATGATGAAAAAGGAAGCCATTAATACCCAGAGGGCTCCGGCACCGGTGGGGCCCTATTCCCAGGCTGTCAGGGCCGGCAACCTCCTCTTTTTGTCGGGCCAGATTGCCCTGGATCCGGCGACTGGCCAGCTGGTTGACGGCGATGTCCGGGAGCACACCAAAAGAATAATGGAAAACCTCAAGGCGGTTTTGGAAGGGGCGGGAGCTACCCTGGACCATGTGGTGAAGACCACCATTTTCCTCACCGACATGGGGGACTTTGCCGCCGTCAACGAGGTCTACGGCAGCTATTTTGCGGCTGTTCCTCCGGCCCGCTCCTGTGTCCAGGTGGCGGCCCTGCCCAAGGGAGTGCCCATCGAAATCGAGATGATCGCTCTGCTGGATTAAATTATTGTCACCTTTAGCGGCCCTGGAGGGTTAGTGGGAGGAAAACGAAGGAGGATGGTTGATGTCCAAGGGGGTAATGGCCGTTGTTCTAGCGGCGGGAAAGGGAAAGCGGATGAAGTCCAGGCTCCCCAAGGTCATGCACCGGGTCTGCGGGAAGCCCATGCTGGGCTATGTCCTGGATGCAGCCCGGGGGGCGGGGATCGACGAGATAATGGTCGTCATCAGCCCTGAGGGGGAGCTGATCCGGGAGACCTTTGGCCATGAGGTCCGGTATGTTTACCAGCGGGAGCGCCTGGGAACAGGCCATGCCGTATTGCAGACAGTAAATGATATTCCACCAGAGGTTGACACTATTTTGGTCCTGTCGGGGGATACCCCATTGCTCACTTCCCAACTGCTGCAGGAACTCCTGGCCACCCACCGGAGGGAGGGGGCGGCGGCAACCCTGGTTACGACGGAGCTGCCCGACCCTACCGGCTACGGGCGCGTTGTCCGGGACCAGGGGGGCAGGGTGCTCCGGATTGTGGAAGAGGTCGATGCCAGCCCCGAAGAAAGGGCCATCAAGGAGATCAATGCCGGTGCCTATGCCTTCCAGCGGCAGCCCCTCTTTGCCGCCCTGGAGGAGCTGACCCCGGCCAATGCCCAGGGGGAATACTACCTGACCGACGTCCTGACCAGCTTCCAGCAGCAGGGATTGGTGGTGGCGGCCCTGCTCACCGACCGGGAGACGGTCCTGGGGGTCAACAACCGGGTCCAGCTGGCGGAGGTGGAACAGCTTGTGCGCCGGCAGATTTTGGAGGAAGTGATGCTGGCGGGGGTTACCATCATCGACCCTGCTTCCACCTTTATTGAGGCGGGGGTAGAAATTGGTCGGGATACCGTCATTTATCCCTTTACCATCATTGGGGGCAACAGCAAGATCGGGGAAGGCTGCAGCATCGGCCCCGCAAGCCGCCTGACTTCGGTCTGGACGGGACCGGGGGTGAAGGTGGAGTTTTCTGTCCTGACCGACTGCCGGCTGGAGGCCGGGGTAGTGGTGGGCCCCTATGCTTACCTGCGGCCCGGTGCCCATCTGGGCGAGGGAGCCAAGGCGGGCACCTTTGTAGAGATAAAGAAATCCCAGATCGGCAAAAATAGCAAGGTCCCTCATTTGAGTTATGTCGGGGACACATTTATTGCCGCAGATGTTAACATTGGTGCTGGGACCATAACCTGCAATTATGACGGCTGGGAAAAGCACGTGACCCACATTGAAGAGGGGGCTTTTATCGGGAGCAATACCAATTTGGTGGCCCCGGTCCGAATTGGCAAGCGGGCGGTGACGGGGGCTGGCTCCACCATCACCAAGGATGTTCCCGATTATGCCCTGGCCCTGGAACGGAGCGAACAGAAGAACATCCCCGACTGGATGAAGAAGAAGCTTCGGGAAAGGGGCCTGGGGGAAGAGGATTAGGATAGGCCGGGGGAGATACTGGTTAAGGGGTGGTATAAATATGGCGCGGGATAGGAGAATGAAAATTTTTACCGGGACTGCCCATCCGGAATTGGCCCAGGAATTATGTGATTATATCGGGGTTCCCCTGGGGAGGTCTATGGTCAGCCGTTTCAGCAATGGTGAGATCCAGGTGGTCATCGATGAAAGTGTCCGGGGAGTGGATGTTTTTCTTGTCCAGCCCACGGGTGCCACCAATGTCAATGAAGATTTGATGGAACTCCTCGTTATGATCGATGCCTTCCGGCGGGCCTCGGCCCGGCGGATAACGGCCGTCATTCCCCATTACGGCTATGCCCGGCAGGACCGGAAGGCCAGGGGGCGGGAACCCATCAGTGCCAAGCTGGTGGCCAACCTCCTCACTGTGGCCGGGGCCAGCCGGATCCTGACCATGGACCTCCATGCGGCCCAGATCCAGGGTTTCTTTGACATTCCCCTGGATCACCTGACGGGAGTTCCCATTTTGGCCGACTATTTCCGTAAAAAGGATTTCCATGATGGAGTGGTAGTTGCCCCCGACCTGGGGGGAGTAACCCGGGCCCGGGATCTGGCCCACCGCCTGGAGCTGCCCATAGCCATCATCGATAAACGCAGGCCCGCCCCCAACGTGTCGGAAGTGATGAATATCATCGGTAATGTTGAGGGCAAGCGGGTCATCATGGTCGATGACATGATCGATACGGCCGGCACCATTGAGGAGGGGGCTGAAGCCCTTTTGGCCCTAGGAGCCAGGGAAGTCTATGCTTGCTGCACCCATCCGGTCCTTTCGGGGCCGGCCATCGAAAGGCTCAGCTCGCCGGCCATTACAGAAGTGGTGGTTACCAATACCATGCCTCTGCCGCCGGAAAAACGCCTGGATAAGATTGTGTCCCTTTCGGTAGCACCGATATTTGGTGAGGCGATAGTTCGCATTTTTGAAGATTTATCGGTGAGCCAGCTCTTTTAAGCTTTATTTTCGAATTGTCACTTAAATATCTGTATGGTAAGATAAAGTATACGTGGCATGACAAGGAAGGAGTTGTTGCAATATGGCTGAACGCATTGAATTGAAGGCCCAGGCAAGGGAGGGTAAGGGTTCCGGGAAGGCGGGCCGCCTCCGTCGGGATGGTTGGGTTCCCGGTGTCCTCTACGGTCCCGATTTGGGCGAACCCCTGCCCTTCAAGGTCCAGACCCAGGAACTGCGCCGGGTGCTGGCCAGCGGGGGGGAGAGGGGTGTCCTCTACCTGACCCTGGAAGGGGCAGGGGAAAGCAAGGAATATCCGGTGATGATCAAGGATGTCCAGCGGGATAAGCTCAAGGATAATATTATCCACCTTGATCTCTACCAGGTTTCGGCGACCCGCAAGGTTACCACAACGGTGCCGGTCCAGCTCCTCGGTACTGCTTCCGGGGTGCAGGCGGGTGGTGTCCTCCAGCACCTGCTGTGGGAAGTGGAAATCGAATGTCTGCCCCAGGAGCTGCCCGATGCCCTGGAAGCCGACATCTCCCATCTTGAGATCGGCGATGTCCTGACCGTTGGGGACCTGGTGGTGCCGGAAGGGGTGGAAGTATTGACCCCGGCCGAGGATGTGGTTGTTTCTATCCTGGCACCGCAGGTGGAAGAACCTGAAGAAGAGGCAGAGGAGGCAGCAGAAAAAGGGGCACCGGAGGCTGCCGAGGAGCCGGCTGCTGAAGAGGGAGAAGAGTAAGGAACAGGGGGGCTGGGAGGATGAAACTCATCGCCGGCCTTGGGAATCCCGGTGCTGAATATGCCCGGACCCGCCACAATGTGGGTTTCCGGGTGGTGGAACTATTGGCCGGGCAGCGGGGCATCCCCATCAACCGGTACCTGCTCCGGACCCTCTATGGTCGAGGCCGCCTGGGTAGAGAAGAGGTAATTCTCGCCAAACCCCTCACCTATATGAACCGGAGCGGCTACGCCATTGCCGCCCTCCTGTGGCACTTTGGCCTCGGGCCGGAAGACCTGCTGGTGGTTTACGACGATGTGGCCCTGCCCCTGGGCCGGCTCCGGCTGCGGGGGCGGGGTAGTGCCGGAGGCCATAAGGGCATTGCTTCCATCATTGATCGCCTGGGTACCGAGGAATTTCCCCGGCTCCGCCTGGGTGTCGGGGCACCGCCGCCGGGGATGGCCTTACCCGACTATGTCCTCTCCCCCTTTCCCCCAACCGAAGAGGAGGAAGTGGAGGGGCTCCTGGAGAGGGCGGCCCAGGCGGTGGAACTTTTTGTTACCCTGGGGCTGGAAGCGGCCATGAACCGGATCAATGCGCCGGCACCGGGAAAGGCCGGAGAGAATGGAGGGCCCCTTGGAAAAGAGGGGTCGGAATTTAGCTGATTTAGGCGGGGAGCATGGGGCTCCCTTTCGCTATTTTACCGGCAAGGGCCGGGGATAAAAGAAGGTCTGTGGTGGGATAATAGACAGCAACGGACAGGCAGGGAGCGGGGGAAACAGATGGGGGTTTTTGGCGCAGGCATAACGGCAGTTGCTGCTGCCTATCTTATCAACAGGCTGCTGCTGAACTTTCTCGGGCCCCCTGTCCTCGTCCTCCTGGTTCCGGTCTGGGAGGAGGCAGCCAAAACCCTGGCCGCCCATTTCTGGCAGGCGGGCCTGGTGGAAACCCATCTCCTCTTTGGTCTCTGCGAAGCCTGTTCTGACCTCAGGCAGGGGGGCAGGGGCAGGGTGGCCGCCCTCCTCAGCCTGCTGGGCCACGGCCTCTTCGGCACGGCCACCTACCTGGCCCTTTCCCTCACCGGCAGCCTGCTGTCAGGGCTGGCGGCGGGGACCTTCCTCCACAGCGGGTGGAATGGACTTATTGTCGGGCTGTGGGGAAGGAACAGGAGAGGGTAAATAATATACAATAAAGGGGAATTGCCCATGGGAGTGGAAGGGGAGCGGGGTCAACGGGTGCGCTATATCTGCGAAGCCTGCCAGAGGGTGATTGAGGAGATGGAAGTGGCGGAATCTGGTCTTGCTTCCCTGGACCTTGCTTTCTTGACGCCCGAGGACCGGGAAGCTATAATTAAGGTGGACAGGGAAAAGAAGCTTCTCCTGGTTTCTTCCCTGTGTGATGGGTGTATCGCTGCCCTGGTGGGCGGTGGAGGGGAGGAGTAAAGGCCTGTCCCTTAGGAAGAGAGTAGCTGGGCTTTGGCTGCTGTTTTGCCAAAGCCCTTTTTGGCATGCCAGCCAATACCCAGAATAAGGAGAGTGGAAATGGAAAAGCTTGCAGGTGCCCTGGCGCCCCTGGCGGGGGCGGAAAATTTTCACAAATTGCTCGACAACTTAAAAAGGGGCAGGGGCCACCAGTTCCTCTACGGGCTGGGGGGCTCCCAAAAACCCTATCTGGCTGCCGGCCTGTGGTCGGCCACCGGCCGGACCTGCCTCTACATTGCGGCGGATCTTACGGAGGCCAACAACGTTTATGACGATCTGGTTACCCTTCTTCCCCCGGAGCGGGTCCTCTTCTTCCCACCCCTGGGGGTCCTCCCCTATGATTTTGAGGCCCAGAGCCAGGAAGTGGTGGGCCAGCGCCTCCGGGTGCTGGAGCGGCTCCTGGAGGGGGAAGGAGAGCTGATGATTGTTACCACCATACCAGCCCTGCAGCGGGCCCTGCCCCCGGCCGAGAGCCTGGAGGGAAGGGATATAACCATTGGGGTAGGCAGTGTCCTGGACCGGGAGGAGCTCCTGGAAAAGCTGATCTGGCTGGGTTACGAGCGGGTGGAACTGGTGGAGGGCAGGGGGCAGTTTGCCGTCCGGGGAAGTATTGTCGACATCTTTCCCCTGACCACCGAATACCCCTACCGGATTGAATTTTTCGACGATGAGGTGGACTCCATCCGCCAGTTTGCCCTGGAGGACCAGCTGTCCCGCCAGGAGGTGGAGGCCGTCAAGATCTTCCCGGCCCGGGAATTGGTCCTAACCCCGGCGGAACGGGACCGGGGGCGGGAGGAGCTGGCCCAGAGGGGGAAGGAGCTCTGCCGCCGCCTGGAGGGAAGGGGCCGGGGCCAACTTTCCCGTAAATTACGCCAGCGCTGGGAGCAGTATTATGAGGAGGCGGAAAATTATATCTATTACCGGGGCATAGATAACCTCCTCCCCCTCTATTTCCCTGCTCCCGCCAGCCTCCTGGATTACCTGCCTGCGGGGGCAGTGGTGATTTTGGATGAGCCGGTGCGGCTCCAGGAGCGGGCCAGGGACTTTCAGGCCCAAATGGTGGAGATCCACACCAATCTCCTGGAAGAGGGGCGGGCCTTCCCCCTGCAGCTGGACAATTACCTGTCCTGGGAAAAGATTGCCGCCGGCTGCCGCCGGCACCGGCTCCTTTCCCTGGCCCATTTCCTCCGGAGCAGCCCGGAGGCCACCCCCGAGGCCATCTTCTCCTTCCTGGCCAAGGATGTTCCCAGCTACCAGGCCAACCGGGAGCTGATCAAGGGGGATCTGGCCCTCTGGCAGCGGCGCCGTTACCAGATCTTACTCTTTGCCAGCAGCAGGGAAAGGGGCGGGCGCCTGGTGGATTTCCTGGCCGAAGAGGGCTTTGCCCCTGTTCTGGTGGAGGAAGGGGAGCCTCCCCGGGAGGGCCAGATCCAGATCCGGAAGGGGGTCCTGACCAAGGGCTTTGAATTCCCTGACCTGAAGCTGGTGGTGCTGACGGAACAGGATCTCTTCGGCCACCAGAAGGCCCGCTCCCTGGCCCGGCTCCGGCCTAAGGGGAAGAAGGTGCGGGCGGCGGCCGATTTAAAGCCGGGGGAGCTGGTGGTCCACGTCAACCACGGCATCGGGCGCTATCTGGGTATAAAAACCCTGGAGGTCCAGGGGGTAAAGAGGGACTACCTCCTGATCCAGTATGCGGGGGAAGACCGGCTCTATGTGCCCACGGATCAGGTTCACCTCCTGCAGAAGTATGTGGGGGTGGAGGGGCGCACCCCCCGCCTCAACAAGCTGGGGGGGACCGAGTGGAGCCGGGCCAAGGGCCGGGTGAAGGAATCGGTCCAGGAACTGGCAATGGGACTGTTGAAGCTCTACGCCACCCGGGAGGCGGTACCGGGGCACCAGTTTTCCCCCGACACCGTCTGGCAGCAGGAGTTTGAGGCCCGCTTCCCCTATGAAGAGACCCCGGACCAGCTGGAGGCCATCCGGGCGGTGAAGAAGGCCATGGAGGAGCCGAAGCCCATGGATCACATCGTCTGTGGCGATGTGGGCTACGGGAAGACGGAAGTGGCCATCCGGGCCGCCTTTAAGGCTGTGATGGATGGGAAGCAGGTGGCCGTCCTGGTGCCGACTACCATCCTGGCCCAGCAGCACTACAGCACCTTTCAGGAACGCTTTGCCCCCTACCCGGTGCGGATCGAGCTCTTGAGCCGCTTCCGCACCCCGGCCCAGCAGAAGGAGACCATCCAGGGCCTGAAGCGGGGCACTGTGGACATTGTCATCGGCACCCACCGCCTCCTCCAGCGGGACCTGAAATTTAAGGACCTGGGGCTGTTAATCATCGATGAGGAACAGCGCTTTGGGGTGACCCAGAAGGAGATCTTAAAAAAGATGCGGGAGAGTGTCGATGTCCTGACTCTGACGGCAACCCCTATCCCCCGGACCCTCCACATGGCCCTGGCCGGTATCCGGGACATGAGCCTCATTGAGACACCGCCGGAAAACCGCTTTCCCGTCCAGACCTATGTTCTGGAGCACGATTACAACCTGGTGCGGGATGCCATCAGCCAGGAACTGCGCCGGGGCGGGCAGGTCTTCTATGTCTACAACCGGGTGGAGACCATCCAGCGGGAAGCCAAAAAGCTCCAGGAGCTCTGTCCCCAGGCCCGAATTGCCGTGGCCCACGGTCAGATGGGGGCCGGAGAGCTGGAGGATATAACCATGGCCTTTCTGGCCGGCGAATACGATGTCCTGGTCTGTACCACCATTATCGAGAATGGCCTGGATATGCCCAATGTCAACACCCTGATTGTGACCAATGCCGATAAGTTAGGGCTGGCCCAGCTGTACCAGCTCCGGGGCCGGGTCGGCCGCTCCGACCGCCTGGCCTACGCCTACTTCACCTACCAGAAGAACAAGGTCCTTTCCGCCGATGCCGAAAGGCGGCTCCAGGCCCTGCGGGAATTTACCGAGCTGGGTTCCGGCTTTAAGCTGGCCCTGCGGGATCTGGAGATCCGGGGGGCGGGGAACCTTCTGGGGGCAGAGCAGCACGGCCACATTGCCAATATCGGCTTTGAACTCTACTGCCAGCTGCTGGAGGAGGCGGTCCGGGAGCTGAAGGGGCATGTTACCGTACCGGAGCGGGAGCCGAGCCTGGATCTGAATGTCAACGCCTATCTCCCCTCCGAATATATTGCCGACGGCCGGCAGAAGATCGACATCTACAAGGCCATCGCGGCGGCCAAAAGCAGGGAAGAGCTGGCGGAGCTGGAAGAAGAACTCCGGGACCGGTTCGGTCCTCCGCCCCGGGCCGCCCAGAACCTGCTCCATGTGGCCGCCATCAAGGCCCTGGCCCGGGAACTGGGCATCGAGGCCATTGCCCAGAGGGAGGATAAAGTCCTGGTGGAACTGGGGCCCGAGCCCCCGGCCCCGTTGCAAGAAATCTTTTCCCAGCTGAAGGATTTCCGCCGGCGGGCCACCGTTGTCGCGGGAAGAAAGCCGCGGATTACGGTGCGGACCAAGGGCCTGGCCGAGGAGGAGCTATTGACCCTGCTCCTTGATATAATAACCAGGATCTATTCCCTTGCTGGTGAGGAAGGCATCAAGTATAATAGGACTAGTTGAGCGAATTTGTAGCTAGAGGGGGAGATTTGTTGAAAAGAAAATTTATTTACATCCTGTCGGCAGTACTGGCGGCCCTCCTTATCCTTACCGGCTGTCAACAGGAGACGGGTGTATTGGCCAGGGTTAACGGGGAGGAGATGGGCAGGGAGGAGCTTGACCACCGCCTGGCCCTGGAAACCTTTTTCAGCCCCGAGCTGGAGGGCCGGGAGCCGGAACAGGAGGCCTTATTGGACCTTTTAATTGAGGAAAAATTGCTGCTGGCCGATGGGGCCAACCAGGGCATTGCCCCGGCCGAAGACGATGTGGAAGAATTTATTGCTATCCTGAAAAAACAGCTGGAAAACCTCTATGGTTCCGAGGAAGAATACGAAAAGGCCCTGGCCGATAAGGGCCTGGCTATGGAAGATATCCACTCCTACGTCAGGAACCAGCTGACCATTGTCAGCATCTTCGAAGAGGTTACCGCCGGTGTTGAGGTAAAGGACGAAGATGTGGAGGCCTTTTACAATGATAATAAGGCCATGTTTGAGGTTTCGGAGCAGGTGCGGGCCCGGCACATCCTGGTAAAGGACCAGGACCTGGCCGAGGAGCTGCTGGAGAGGGCCCAGGCGGGAGAGGATTTTGCCGACCTGGCCCGGGAGTATTCCGAAGATGCCGTTTCCCAGGCGGCCGGGGGAGATCTGGGCTTCTTCCCCCGGGGGATGATGGTCCCCGAGTTTGAAGAGGCCGCCTTTGGCGCCGGGGTAGGGGAGATCGTCGGTCCAGTGGAAACAACCTATGGCTACCACATTATTAAGGTGGAAGGGAAGGAGCCGGCCAAGACCCTGTCCCTGGAGGAGATGGAAGAGAATATCAGGAGTTATCTCCAGGAGGAGGAAAAAATAAGGGCCTTTTCGACTTATATAAAGGAACTGAAGGAAAAGGCTGAGATAGAGCGCTTTTAAGCCCGTGGTGGGAGGGGACAGTCTTTTGGACTGTCCTTTTCCTTACTCCATTTCGCCTCTGCCTCCGATGGAAAAAATGAATAAAAGTGTTAAAAAAGCTATATACTATCAGTGAGAAAGGGACCCAGGACATCTCAACAGAGCAAAGGAGGGGTGGAGATGAAAGCAACGGGTATAGTAAGAAGGATCGATGATCTGGGCCGGGTTGTCATCCCGAAGGAAATACGGCGGACGCTCCGGATTCGGGAAGGTGACCCCCTTGAGATCTTTGTGGATAGAGAAGGCGAAGTAATCCTGAAAAAGTATTCCCCTATTGGAGAATTGGGAGATTTTGCCCAGGAATATGCGGATTCTTTGTATGATGCCATTGGGCATATCAGTTTAATTGCCGACAGGGATAATATAATTGCCGTTGCCGGTGCCCCGAAAAAGGAGTTTATGAATAAGGCCGTCGGCCAGGCGGTAGAAAAGGTGATGGAAGACAGGAAGGCGGTGATAATCAACAATCCCAAGGAACACCAGTACTGCAAGGAATGCCTTACGGAAGAGGATGAGTGCAAATTTACCGCCGAGGTAATAGCCCCCATTGTCGCCGAAGGAGATCCCATTGGGGCTGTCATCATCTGCAGCAAGTCACCCGATGTGCAGATGACGGAACTGGAACTGAAGCTGGCCGAGACGGCAGCGGGATTTCTGGCAAAACAGATGGAACAGTAGAGGAAGCAGATTTGGAGAATATTCTACAAGTAGCGAGCTCTGGTTCGCTACTTTTTACATGATCTGCCGCCCGGGCTGCCGGAAAGGGATATTTGTCCAGGGATTTAAGACACCCCCTGCAGCATTTTGTGGTATACTGAGAAGGGGAAATTGGGGCTTTGGCGAACCTAGGATAGACAACCAGGGAAGGGAGAATGGCCATGCAAAAAAAATTATACCGGTCCAAGGAGCAGAGGATGCTGGCGGGGGTGTGCGGGGGCCTGGCCGAATACTTAGATCTGGATGTGACCATACTTCGTCTGGCCCTGGCCTTTATAATCTTTTTTACCGGTATCTTTCCCGGCCTGCTCTTTTATTTCATAGCGGCCCTCATTATCCCGGCCAGACCCTAGGCAGCAATTGACAGTTTATAAATGACAATTGGCAAGATTGTAAGGGGAGAGGGGCGGCCTATGGTCGCCCCTTTGACAGGGCGGGCGGTCGCAGACCGCCCCTACCGACTAGCAACAGTCGATCACCTATAAGTGTATTGTAGGGGCGACCTGTGGTCGCCCACGGGCGGCCGCAGACCGCCCCTAGTGGTTTGGAGCCAGTGCAATGCAATCATATGTACCCAACCCTGTCCTCCATTGTTTCAGCTCGCTGATCCGGCAGCAGAGGTGCCAGACTGTCCTATGATTATATAGTAAGAGGGCGAAAGGGGGAGGAAGGGGGAGTTTATCTCCTCTAATCGCCCCATATTCCAAAATGCCTTCTTGCCAAAATAAGCGGGAAGTGCTAAGATTAAACCTAAATTCTGCAATAAAAAAACAAATGTCTACATGGTAGAGACACCGGCGAGGAGGCAGAAAATGATGTCCATTATGGTCCAAAAATACGGCGGAAGCTCGGTGGCGACACCGGCCCACATAAAAAGGGTTGCCAGCCACATTGCCCGGACCCGGGAAGAATACGACCGGGTGGTAGTGGTTGTTTCGGCCATGGGGGACACTACCGACAACCTGCTGGAACTGGCCCGGCAGATAACTGGGCGGCCCTCGCCCCGGGAGCTGGATATGTTAATCTCCACCGGGGAGCAGCAGTCTTCCGCCCTGCTGGTCATGGCCCTGCAGGAAATGGGCTGTCCGGCCATTTCCCTCACCGGGGCCCAGTCGGGGATCAGCAGCAGCAATGTCCACACCCGGGCTGAGATTTTAGAGATTGACCCGAGCCGGGTGGTAAAGGAACTGGATGCGGGCAAGGTAGTGGTGGTGGCCGGTTTTCAGGGGGTAAACGGCAATGGCGATATTACCACCCTGGGCAGGGGTGGTTCCGATATCAGCGCTGTGGCCCTGGCCGTGGCCCTGGGGGCACCGGTGTGCGAAATTTACACCGATGTGGAAGGGGTCTTTACCTCGGATCCCCGGGTAGTTAAGGGGGCCCGGCGCCTGGATGAGATATCCTACGAAGAAATGCTGGAACTGGCCAGCCTGGGGGCCAAGGTCCTCCATCCCCGGGCTGTGGAGTTTGCCCAGAAGTTTAACGTTACCCTCCATGTCCGTTCCAGTTTTACCTGGACAGAGGGCACTTTGGTAAAGGGGGTAGATGAATTGGAGAACAAACGGGTAGTAAGTGGCGTAGCCTGTGATTTGAATACGGCCAAGGCAGTAATTATGGGGGTGCCGGACAAGCCCGGCGTGGCCCAGCAGGTCTTTTCCGCCCTGGCCAAGGCCAATATAAATATTGACATGATTATCCAGAGCATGATGCGGGACGGCAAAAACGACATTGCCTTTACCGTGGAGCGGAGTGCCCTGCAGGAAGCCATAGAGATCATGGAAGGGGTGGCCGAGGAACTGGGAGCGGAAGGGGTTGCCCACGATGCCGGGGTGGCCAAGGTTTCCATTGTCGGGGCCGGGATGGTGAGCCATCCGGGCACGGCGGCCACCATGTTCGGTGCCCTGGGGGATGCGGGGATCAATATTGAAATGATCAGCACTTCGGAGATCAAGATCTCCTGCCTGATCCAGGAGGCCGATGCCCAGAAGGCCATGCAGGCCATCCATGAGCGCTTCCATCTGGATGCCTGAGACACAGGTGCCGCGGGAAGCTTTCCCGGGGCAGCCTTTAAAGCCAGGGGGTGGCAGGGGACGGGTCCTCTGCCACCCCCTGGCATCTTTGGCCTGTATAGGGCAGGGAGCCAGAGGGGGATAATTAGAAGGGCGCAAAACAGGCGCCCTTTCCTTGTTTTCTGGGCAAGGGTTTTTTGTTATGATAGAGGGAGGGTAAAATGTAGGGAGAGAAAGGAAGATATTTGTGGAAAAACAGTCCTTCATGGCCGGGGCCTTTGTCCTGGCTGCCGCAGGGATCCTCACGAAAATATTCGGCGCCCTGTACCGGATCCCCCTCACCTGGCTCATCGGGGATGAGGGGATGGGCCTGTACGGGATGTCCTATCCCATCTACACCATGCTGCTGGCCCTTTCCACGGCGGGAATCCCCGTGGCCATTTCCAAGCTGGTTTCGGAAAAAATAACCCAGGGGAATTACCAGGGAGCCCACCGGGTTTTTCGCCTCTCCTTCTTTATTTTGGCGGGAACGGGTTTCTTTTTTTCCACCCTCCTCTTCTTTGGGGCCCGCCCCCTGGTGGCAAGGGGCTATCTGGCGGACCCCCGGGCCTATTATGCCGTGGTCAGCATCGCCCCGGCCGTTTTCCTCGTCTCCGTTATGTCCGCCTTCCGGGGGTTTTTTCAGGGGATGCAGACCATGGTGCCCACGGCCCTGTCCCAGCTGGTGGAACAGCTGGCCCGGGCGGCCACGGCCCTGGTCCTGGCCCATTACCTGGTGGGGCGGGGCATTGAATATGCCGCGGCCGGAGCTGCCTTTGGGGCCGTGGTCGGGGCCCTGGCGGGCTTGTGCCTCCTTTTGGTCTACTATGGCCGCAGGCGTTCTGCTTTCCTCGGTTCCTCCCTGGATCCGGGGGAGGAGAGCGGCTGGGAGCTGACCAAGAGGATTGTCACCCTGGCCGTCCCCGTTTCCCTGGCCAGCCTGGTGATGCCCCTGGTCCAGAATATCGATGTGGTGATTGTGCCGGCCCGGCTGGGGGTGGCGGGCTATACCATAGAGGAGGCCACCGCCCTCTTCGGCCAGCTCTCCCAGATGGCGGCCACCCTCATCAACCTCCCCACCATAATTACCGTGTCTTTGTCCATGAGCCTGGTGCCGGCCATCTCCGAGGCCTATACCCTGGGCAATTTCGACCTTATCCGCTCCCGGGTGGCGGCCGCCGTGAAGGTCACCATTATCCTGGAACTGCCGGCCTTTGTGGGCCTGTACATCCTGTCCGATGAGATCATGACCCTCCTCTACGGCCATCCCGAAGCGGGCACGGCCCTTGCGGGCTTAGCGGCCGGGGTTTTGTTCTTAGGCCTGCATCAGACAACCTCCGGGGTCCTCCAGGGCCTGGGGCGGACCGATATACCGGTGAAAAACCTCCTGGTGGGGGCGGTGTTCAAGGTGCTCCTGACCTACATCCTGACGGCCCAGCCGGCCCTGGGCATCAAGGGTGCCGCCCTGGGCACGGTGACCACCTTTATCATTGCCTCCAGCCTCAACCTCCTGGCCATCGGCCGCCTGGTGGGTTTTTCCCTGGAGGCCAAGGAGATGGTTTTAAAGCCGGCCCTGGCCGTGGCCGTCATGGCCCTGGGCGTTGTGCAGGTTTACCGGCTTTTCCTGCTCGCCCTGGGCAACTCCCTGGCGACCCTGGCGGCCATTGGGAGCGGGGTGATAATATACGGTGTTGTCTTATTCCTGGTGGGGGGGATAGGGGCCCGGGAGCTGGAAATGATCCCGAAGGTTGGCCCGAAGCTGGCCGCCGGCCTGCGGCGCCGGGGCCTCTTGAGATAAGAGAAAGGATGGAGCGAGGATGAACAAAAAGAAGGAGAACTGCCGTTATCCCCTGGATCCTCTGGTTGCTGTCATGGAAAGGCTTTTGGGGGAAGGGGGCTGCCCCTGGGACCGGGAGCAGGACCACCTTTCCCTGCGCCAGTACCTGATTGAGGAATGCTATGAAGTTATTGAGGCCATTGAGGAAAATAATATGCATAAATTGTGTGAGGAATTGGGAGACTTGTTACTGCAGATTGTCTTCCACAGCTGTCTCGCCCAGGAGCGGGGTGATTTTACCATCGGGGATGTGGTGGCCGGGGTCACGGCCAAGATGATCCGCCGCCATCCCCACGTCTTTGGCAATGTGGCCGTGCGGGATAGCGACGAAGTTCTGGTCAACTGGCAGCAGATCAAGGAAAGGGAAAGGGGCGGCCGGGGAGAAGAAAGCATCCTGGCCGGGATTCCCAGGCAGCTTCCGTCCCTGATGCGGGCCAAAAAGCTCCAGGCCCGGGCGGCCCGGGTGGGTTTTGATTGGGAAGATGTGGCCGGGGCCTGGGAAAAGGTGGAGGAAGAGCTGCAGGAACTAAAGGAGGCCGGCCAAAGGGGGGACCCGGGGGCCATAGAGGAAGAAATAGGGGATTTATTGTTTGCCATTGTCAATGTGGCCCGCTTTTTGTCCGTGGAGCCGGAGACGGCCCTGACCCGGACCAATAATAAATTTGTGAAGAGATTTCACTACATTGAAGAGGAGGCCCGCCGGGCCGGACGGGATTTAAAGGACATGACCTTGGCGGAAATGGACAGCTTATGGAATAAGGCAAAAAATAATGGTAAACTTTGCGAAAAAGACCAGGAATAAGCAGGAGTTTAAGCACAGGCAGCGAAAATACTTAGCGTAATGATTATTTTTTAAGGAGGCGAGAGCATGAATAAGGGGGAACTGGTAGCCAGGGTTGCCGATAAAGCTGAGCTGACCAAAAAGGATGCGGAAAAGGCTGTTAACGCAGTATTTGAAAGTATCCAGGAAGCACTGGCAGCAGGTGAGAAGGTTCAATTGATCGGCTTTGGAACCTTTGAAGTCCGGGAACGGAAGGCCCGCATGGGGCGGAATCCCCAAACCGGGGAGGAAATCCAAATTGCAGCGGCCCGGGTGCCAGCCTTTAAAGCGGGCAAGGCCTTAAAGGATGCCGTTGCCGAATAAACATTCTGGCAGAGAAAAAATCAGGTTCTCGGCGGGGACCTGATTTTTCATTTCCCCAGGACGTAGGATTAAATAGCTAATGGAGGCTGATTATTTGCGTTTGGATAAATATTTGCAGGTATCCCGCCTGATAAAACGGCGGACCCTGGCCAAGAACTTCTGCACCCAGGGACGGGTACAGATCAACGGCCGGGTAGCCAAGGCGGGAGCAGAGGTAAAAGCGGGGGACAGGCTGCAGCTGGACTTTGGCCGCCGCACCCTGGTCATTGAGGTGCTGGCGGTGCCGGAGGGGGCGGTCAAGGCCGGGGAGGCCGCCTCCCTCTACCAGATTATTGAGGAGAAAAGGGAGGAAGAACCCCCGGTATAGAAAGCCCTCCCCTTCCACATAATAGGGCTGATGGGGGGTCTTGGGGGATGTCCCGGCGCCGGGCCCCTGATGACAGCCCAAACAGCCCAGATGTGGGAGGGAAGGGGAATGACAAGGAACAGGATACTCCTCGGTATTTTCCTTTTGGTCCTCCTTGCCGGCGGCTGCAGCCTCCTCAGGAGCCCGGAAAAGGCACCGCCGCCCAAAGAAGAAAGGCCCCGGGAGGAGGAACCCCAAAACCGGGTCCTGCAGCTGGCCGAGGCGGGCAAGGAACCGACCCTGGAGGTTTTTATCCATGAGACCGGGGAGACCAGGGAGATGAAGTTTGAAGAATACCTGGCCGGCGTGGTGGCGGCCGAGATGAAGACCGACTGGCCCCTGGAGGCCCTGGCGGCCCAGGCCATTTTAGCCCGAACCTTCACCCTGGAGGCCATCAAGAGCAAGGGCGGGGCTCCCATGCACGGCACCGATGCCTGCACCCTGGTGGAGCACTTCCAGGCCTATGATGATAGTGCCGTCAATGACCGGGTGCGGGAGGCCGTGGAAAGATCCCGGGGAATGGTTGCCACCTACAAGGGGGATTATATCAAGGCCTGGTTCAGCGCCTATGCCGGGGAAAGGACGGCCACGGCCAAGGAGGGCCTGGCTTTCAGGGAGGAGCCGCCCTATATCAAGAGTGTCAAGAACCCCGGCACAAAACATGCCCCGCCAGAGGATAAGGCATGGACGGCCGTCTTCAGCAAGGACCAGATCAGGGCTGCCCTGGCAGAGCTGAACCAGGAACCAGGGCCGGTTAACGAAGTGGCCATAGCCGAAAGGGGACCGACGGGGAGGGCCGTGACCATCCGCGTCGATGATGTGGAGGTGGCGGGGGCCGATTTCCGGATTGCCCTGGGGAGCACCCAGCTGAAGTCCATCCTCATAGATGAAATTGCCGTGGCGGGGGATAAGGTTACCTTCAAGGGAAGGGGCTACGGCCACGGTGTGGGGATGTGCCAGTGGGGGGCCTACACCCTGGCCAAGGAGGGCCGTTCCCCGGAAGAGATTGTCCAGTACTATTTTGACGATGTAGAAATTGAAAAGCTGTGGGATTAAAAAAGGACGCGCCCAGGGCGCGTTTTTTATTTTTCCGGGGACCAGGGGCGACAATTCTATCATAAAAGCCTGCATATATGCATAACAATCTTTCAGAAGATGACTTAACGGTTGTCAGTTTTTGTGGGGGGACATCACTTTAGCCTTAGTTGGTCACTACTTCCGGCAGCGGGCAGCGAGCTCAGGACTGGAAAGCACATGCCACTAAAGGGGGAGAAAGAAAAGGGGGAGACGGGGTGGAGAATAAATTGAAGGTAGAAGAGCACCACAGGGTGGTTTTGCTGGACCGGGAGCAGCTGGAGCTTTCCGGCGTCCAGGGTGTGGTCAATTTCGACGACCAGGAAATTGTGGTGGAGACCAACCGGGGGGTCCTGAAAATAACGGGTTCCGACCTCCATATAAAGCACCTGGATTTAGAGGCGGGGAAAATGGAGGTGGAAGGTTTATTGGCTGCCCTGGAATATACCCAGGGCCCGGGGGCAAAGGGCAAGGGGCTTTTGGGCCGGCTCTTTCGCTAGGGCTGCCGAGGGGGGAGGCCGGTGACCAGTGCAGGGCAGCAGCTCATTACCCTTGGCTGGATGGTGGTAACGGGGGCAGGAATTGGCTTTGTCTTCGACCTCTACCGGCTGGCCCGGGGCTTGCTTCGGCCCCGGTGGTTCTTTACCGCCCTGGGAGACGGCCTTTTTTGGCTCTTCGTGGCCAGCTTTACCTTTGGAGTGCTCCTGCAGGTTAATTTTGGGGAAGTCCGCTCTTATATTTTCCTCGGAATTTTTCTGGGCCTTTTTTTCTATTACCGCCTGCTGAGCCCCCTGGTTTTAAAGCTGGCCTTGAAAATCCTCGGGTTCTTAAACCGGATCCTAACCCTCATCAGAGGGATTGTCACCACCCTGCTCCTCCGGCCCCTGGCCCGCCTCCTGGGCCTTCTCTTTGCCCCCCTTCGTTGGTTCAAAAAAAGGGTCACCTCTTTGCTGGCCAGGGGAAGGGGCTATGCCCGGGGAATGGGCAGCCGCCTGGGGCAGGCCCTCTGCCGGCCTTTGCGAATACTGTACCGGCTCTTAAAATATAAACTCTTGTTCTTTACCAGGAAAAAGTAAAGGAAAACTTTTCCTTCAGGGAGGACTTTCCCTTTTCCTTGTAGAAAGAAGGGAGGCAAGGGGACACCTTTGGGTGTCGAAGGGGAGGTGCACTGGCCGTGGCTGTCTCTTCTGCCAGCGTACCGGGTTACCCGAAAAAGAAAAGGGTAATAATGAAAAAAAGGAAATTCCGGGGGGGCAAGAACCCCCTTGTTCTGGCCATGTGCCTGCTGCTGGGCCTGCTTTTGTATACCAGCTCCGATAACCTTGTGCGCATTTGGGGGATGTACCAGGAGATAAGGGAGCTGGAAAAACAGCTTGCGGAAATGGAGGCGGAAAATGAACGCCTGGCAGAAATGGTCAGGTTGATGGAGACCGAGGCCTGGGTTGAGCAGGCAGCCCGGGAGGAACTGGGCCTGGTAAAACCGGGGGAAATAATCTTGATTCCCCGCTGGGAAGAATGACGGTTTTCTTGACAGGGAGGGGCTATACCGATATACTATAGTCAGCGAAATGTGTCCGGAGGATTTACACTATAAGGGAGGAACAACTGGAGGATGTCCTTGGAAGTTGGGAATATTGTCGAAGGGACAGTTACCGGGATAACAAATTTTGGGGCCTTTGTGGAATTGCCGGGGGGAAGTACCGGTCTGGTCCATATTTCGGAAGTCGCCGATGCCTACGTCCACGATGTGAAGGATTATCTAAAGGAAAATGACAAGATCAAGGTCAAGATTATCAGCATCAAAGAGGGAAAGATAGGCCTTTCCATCCGGCAGGTTAACAGGCCGGAGAGCAGACCAAGACCCATGTCCCGGCCCCCACGCCGCGGGCAAAACCTTTCCTTTGAGGACAAGCTGGCCCGGTTCCTGAAGGAAAGTGACGAGAGGCAGATGGATCTGCGCCGGAGCACCGACGCCAAGCGTGGGGGTAGAGGTAGCAGGTTTTCTTAAATAATTTATAAGTTGGGACTGCAAGCATTCCCTGGGGGGAATGCTTATTTGTTGGAAGGGAAAATTCACGGGGTGGTAGGGCTTCCTGTCGCCCTTTGCTGAAGGGGAGGTTCAAGGATGGCCCTGTGGGCAGCCATTGATATTGGAACCAATTCTACCCGCCTCCTGGTGGCCGCGGTCGAGGAGGGGGAATTTATCCCCCGGGAGAGGGGCCTGGTTACCACCCGTTTGGGTGCGGATTTGACCCGGGGAGGAAGACTTATGGAGGAGGCCCAGGGGCGCACCATTGAAGCGGTAGCCGGTTTTTTAGAACGCTGCCGGGCCCTGGGGGTGGAGAGGATCCGGATGGGAGCAACCAGTGCCGTCCGGGAGGCGGCCAACGGGGAAGAGTTTTCCCGCCGTCTGAAAGCGGCCACGGGCCTGGAACTGGAGGTCTTTTCCGGAGAAAGGGAGGCAGGGCTAAGCTTTTTGGGTGTTACGGGCCAACTGCCCCTGGCCGCCGCCGGCCCCACCCTGGTAATTGATATCGGGGGTGGGAGTACCGAGCTGATCCGGGGGGAGGGAAGGGAAATAGCTGCTGCCACCAGCCTTCCCCTGGGGGCGGTTAAACTTACGGAAAGCTACCTTCCCGCCTGGCAGGCCCCTGTCACCCCCCTCCAGTTCCAGTGCCTGAGGCAGAAGGTGGCGGAGGTTTTGGCGGGGGTCGAGGAGAAATTTTTTACCCCTGCCGGTGAACCCCTCCTGGTGGTCGGGGTGGGTGGGACCGTTACCACCCTGGCAGCCATCTACCTGGGAGTGGAAAGGTATGTGCCGGAATTGATCCATGGCACCCTTTTACCCCGGGAAAGGCTGGAGGAGATTTTAGAAAACCTGTGCCGGCTGGATCTGGACAGCAGGAAGAAGCTGCCGGGTTTGCAGCCGGAGCGGGCCGATATAATTGTGGCCGGCACAGCTATCCTCACAACCCTTTTGCAGCATTTTAATCTTCCCGAAGTGGTTGTCAGTGAGGGGGATATCCTGCTCGGCATGCTGGTCGAGCTTTGGGAGAGTTTGACTGACTGAGCACCCCTTCCCCTGGCCTGCAGAAGGCCCGTCTCTGACCTGCCTGCGGCTGACAATTTTTTTCCTGCTCCTGGAATATGCATAAATGCCGCCGAAAGGGTACAGACTAATTCCAGGAGGTGAAAAGAATGGCAGAAGAAGGCCGGAATGACATCCAAGGCGGTGGCGGAGGTATGGGGCAGGGAGGAGATATGGGCCAGCCCACCTCACTTTTGGGCCATGTGGTCCGCTTTATCGTATCTGCCCTGGTATTGATGCTGGTTGGCTACATCGTTCCCGGCTTTTCCCGCCTGACCTTTGGCAATGCCCTTATTGCCGCCATTGCCATCGCTGCCGTCGGTTACCTGATTGAGATGGTGGCCGGGAAGAATATATCCCCCTATGGCCACGGGATTGTCGGGTTCATCGTCTCTGCCGTTGTCATCTATGCGGTGCAGTTCTTTGTACCGGGCTTGAGTGTTTCCATGCTCGGGGCCCTGCTGGCCGCCGTGGTAATTGGGATAATTGATATGTTTGTACCCACGATGATTAGATGACAGAAAGGGAGATAATTGGCTGTCTGGAGGCGGGGGACAGGGTTACTTGGGGTCCCCCGCTTTATGTTGGCTTTTCAGGTGGCTTGATCTTTTTAGGATATATGTTATAATGTATGACGGAAAGGGAGTTAAACCGACGCGGGGTGGAGCAGTCAGGTAGCTCGTCGGGCTCATAACCCGGAGGTCGCTGGTTCAAATCCAGCCCCCGCAACCAATTATATCTTGGCGGCGTAGCTCAGTTGGCTAGAGCATGCGGTTCATACCCGCAGTGTCGGGGGTTCAAATCCCTCCGCCGCTACCAGTCATCATCCCGACCCTGTGGGCCGGGTCTTATTTTTCTCTAGAAAAAACAAAAGTAATTTTTATAGGTTGACGGGTGCCCGGTGCTGTGGTAGAATATTGAACTGCACGAAGGGAATACCCTCATAACAATGTGGCCCTATGGTCAAGTGGTTAAGACACCGCCCTTTCAAGGCGGTAACGGGGGTTCGAATCCCCCTAGGGTCACCAAAGCTGGGGAGCACTGCTAATATAGGTGCTCCCCTTCTTTTTATCCCTTGCCTCGTGCTGTCAAAAGGGGGCAGAGGCCTTTGCAAAGGGGAGGAAAAGACCGAGATGGGGAGAAAATTTATTGTCGTTTTTGCTAGGGAAATTAAAGGATATTGTTGTATAAGTCGATAATTATAAAAATAGGTTTAACCTCAAATTTCTAAGCTCTGATCTCAAATCTCCAACTTCCAACTTCTAACCTCTAACGTCTAAATATGGGGGGCGCGGGCTGCAATGACGGGAAAGCTAAAAAAAGGGATAACGGTGGTACTGCTGGTCTTCTTGCTGGGGGGCATGGTGGGAACTGTCCGGGGCGCCTATAGTCCCCTTTACCCGGCCATTCCCCATGGGGCAAGCTTGAAGGATCGGCTTGGGTTTAACGATGTGGCGGGGCACTGGGCCCAGGGGGCCATTGTCCGCCAGGTGGCCCTGGGCATCTTAGAGGGCCGGGGGGCAAAGAGCTTTTCCCCCGAAGGAGCTGTGACGAGGATGGAGGTCCTCCAGGCCCTCCTGCGCATAATGGGCCTGGAGGCAGGAATGCTGCAAAGGTTTCCGGCCCTTGATCGGACGGAAGCATATCTCCTGGCGGCCCAGCAGGCGGGCCTCATCGGCCCCGGGGAGGCGGCAGAGCTCAACTGGCAGGAGGGGGCCAGGCGCCAGGAGGTGGCCGCCTGGCTGGTCCGGGCCCTGGGTGTGCCGCCGGCAGCCACAGCCTATCATGTGCGGTCCTTCCAGGACTGGCCCCAGGTGGCCGGCCAGTACCTGGGGGAAGTAGAGGCCCTCCTGGCCCGGGGAAATTTAAGGGGCGTAAGCCCGGGACTGCTGGCCCCCAACCGGGTCATGAAGAGGGGAGAGCTGGCCACCCTCCTGGACAGCGTGGCCGATGAATACCTGCCCACCCTGGGAGTAACGGCGGGTCAGGGCCGGGTCATCGACAGCGAGGGGTATTCTTCCTACGGCCAGGGCTGGGGAGGAAGGCTTTATCACATAGTCACCGCCGAGGGCACCCTCCTCCAATTCCTGTCGGATTCAGCCCAGCCCCTGGTAGTGAACCGGGGGGGACGGGTTGGCGGTGGGGAATTATTGCAGGCTGGCGATCAAATTCGCTTTTACCTGGCGGGGGACAGGGTCCTTTTGGTTGAAGTTTTGACTTCTCCCAGCCTTCTTGTCCAGGGCAGGATCGAGGCTATTGGCCCGGCGCGGACCTGGTTGGATTTTACCACCCTCCAGGGACAGCGGAGCCGTTTTTACATAGGGCCGGGAACTGAGTTGAGCGTGAATGGCAGCCCGGCCCGGGTAGAGGATCTCTTTCCGGGACAGGAGGCCAACCTGGAAGTGCAGGAGGGCAGTATTTTAGCCCTGGCGGCCTATCTTCCCGAAGGCCAGGGAGGGTACCTGGCGCCCGGGGCCCGGGTTCGGGCGGGGCAGGTCCAGGGCCTTGAGGGAGATACCCTGTTTATCCTGCGGGAGGGCCGGGAGGAAGCCTACCAGCTGGATCCGGGAACCGTCATTTTGCGGGCCGGGACCCGGCAGCAGGCCGGTGATCTGCGGCCGGGGGACATGGTGACCCTCTACTTCAATGACCTGGAAGGGAATATTCCCGCCCGGGTACTGGTGGACGGGGGACGGCAGCGGGTCCGGGAAATTTACCGGGGGACCATCACCCTGGTTTCACCCTACAGCCGGGAAATGGTCCTGGCCCGGGCAGAGCGCTTCAACATGGCGGGCTGGGAGCCTGTCGCCCCTTCCCTGCGCCTGGAACTGGCGCCGGGGGTAGAGATTTACACCGGCGGGCAGAGGCTTTCCCCCGGGGAGCTGGCGGCCGGTTTTATTGGGGAAGAGGTTTATGTGGCCGTCCAGGTCGGCTACGGCCGGGAACAGGCCATCAGAATCGTGGTCAAAGATGGTTTTGCCCGGGAGTATTACGGCAAAATCCAGGCGGTGGACCTGATCACCGGCCGGATCGAGCTGGACCGGAATAATATCCAGTATGGCCCCGGGACCATCTTCCTCTGGGACGAGCGGCTCATTGACCCCTCTGTCCTGGAGAGGGGGCAGGAAGTGCTGATCCTGGCGGCCAGTTCGGGCACGGGCCCCCTGCAGGCCCTGGTGGTTTCCGTCGAAGAGGTTCAGGCGCCAAAACTGGAGATCTACTGGGGAAGCCTGGAGAGCATCGGCTACAATTATCTGGAAATGGGGTATGTCAGCACCCTGGAGAATCACCGGTGGGAAGGGGGACGGCGGCGTTCCAGCCGGGACCGGCGATTGAACCAGGATACCCTTTTCTGGGATAACACCGGGCAGGAGCCCGAAGGGCCTTTGAGCAAGGGGGAATTTGAACGCAAGCGGGCCCGGGATGATTATGAGGAGGCTTCCGTCCTTGTTGTGGCCCGGGGTGAGGAAACGGTGGCCCTCGGCATCTGGCCTCCCGATACCGAGGGGGGCGACCGGGTAACCGTCGGCCGCCTCCAGGGGATAGACCGGCAGACAGGGGTCATCACCCTGGAAAGGGTCAAGGACTGGAATGTTGTCAGCGAGGAATGGCGGCCATATCCTGGCACCCTGGCTGTGGATGCCAGGGGAGCGGTGACAGTCCGGGGCAGCCGGGGTATTTCCTGGTCCGAACTGCAGCCGGGAGACAACCTCTACCTGGTGCGGGAAGGGATGAAGGCCATGTTAATCCTGGTGCAATAGGGGGAGTGGGATGATGAAGAGAATAATGGCGCTGCTTTTGGTACTGTTGTTCCTCTGCCTGACACCGGCGGCTGCCCGGGCCCAGGCCATTGCCCCAACCTTTGAAA
>FZPS01000009.1_pt144 | contig 32038 bp, 30 predicted proteins | sample 1817821 | NCBI WGS metagenome assembly FZPS01 (sample SAMEA104158645, study PRJEB21678) | metagenome | place: Germany | collected 2015-04-21
TGCCGGAAATTGTTGCAATTTTACCTACGCCTATTTTCTGCATTTCTGCTTCAAGCTCGGCTAAATATTCTTTAGCACTGGATGGCGGAACATCCCTGCCGTCTAAAAAGGCGTGGACATAAACATCTGTCAATCCGCTGTCCTTAGCCATCTTCAGCAGCGCATATAAATGGGTGGAGTGGCTGTGCACCCCGCCGGGAGAAACCAAACCCATTAAGTGCAGTTTAGTGCCCTGCTCTTTGGCGTGGTTAATAGCAGTTAACAGCTGCTCGTTTTGGAAGAAGTCTCCATCCCGCACTGCTTTAGAAATTAACGCCACATCTTGATAAACGATTCTGCCAGCGCCCAAATTTAAATGGCCGACGTTAGAATCTCCCATTTGTCCTTCCATCAATCCCACTGCTTCACCACTGGCTTTCAAAGTGGCATGGGGACAGTTCTCCCACAACCAATTGATTGTCGGAGTATTCGCTGCTTTAGTTGCATCACCTTCTGGATAGCCGCTGAGACCAAAACCATCAAGAATGATTAGTGCAACCGGTCCTTTCTTGTTCATAACAAAGCCCCCTATCCTGCTTTACTGCTCTTTATATCGTACAATGGCAGTAAAGTCTTGAACATCTAAACTGGCGCCGCCAACCAATGCTCCATCGATTTCCGGCTGCGCCATTAATTCCTTGATATTGCCAGGTTTGACGCTGCCGCCGTATTGGATGCGGATTTGATCGGCTGTCGCCTGATCGTAAATTTCAGCCAGGGTTTTTCGGATGGTACCGATTACTGCGTTGGCATCCTCGGCACTGGCAGTTTCTCCAGTCCCGATCGCCCAAATCGGCTCATATGCGACAACAATTTCTGAAGCTTTATCAGCGCTGACGCCATCAAAAGCAGCCTTGGTCTGCCTGACAACCACTGCTTCTGTCTGATCTGCCCTGCGCTCTTCTAGAGTCTCGCCAACACAGACGATAGGTTTGAGATGGTGCTTCAGTGCCAAATGGATTTTTTGATTGACCATTTCGTCAGTTTCGCCAAAAATCTGCCGCCGTTCAGAGTGACCGATAATCACATAGGTACAGCAGACATCTACCAGCATCTCTGGTGAAATCTCACCGGTGTAAGCACCGGATTCAGCGATGCTTACATTTTGAGCGCCAATTTTAACCTTATCCATCCCTAAGCTGCAGACTGCAGATAGAGCAGTAAAAGGCGGGCAGACTACTACTTCCACATCAGTATCCTCCACAGCTCGTTCCAGGCGCTCACAGAGTTCAAGTGCTTCTGATACCGTTTTATGCATCTTCCAATTGCCCGCAATAATAGGTTTACGCACTAGCCCTTCCTCCTATTTATCATTGAGTGCAGCTACACCAGGCAGCTCCTTGCCTTCTAAAAACTCTAACGAAGCGCCGCCGCCGGTAGAAACATGTGTCATTTTTTCAGCTAAACCGGCCTGCTCAACCGCTGCTGCGGAATCTCCGCCGCCAATGATAGTAATTGCATCGCTTTCAGCCATAGCTTGCGCAACTTGTTTGGTGCCATTGGCAAAAGCTTCCCACTCGAACACGCCCATTGGACCGTTCCAGACTACTGTAGCTGCGCTTTTCACCGCTTCGCTGAACAGTTCAACAGTCTTGGGTCCGATATCCAGACCTTCCCAGTCAGCAGGAATTTGATCCGCTGCAACGACTTTGTTCTCAGCATCAGCTGCAAATTCTTTCGCAACAACAATGTCAACAGGAAGCAGAAGCTTAACGCCTTTAGCTTCAGCCTGCTCCATGATGGTGCGGCAGAAATCAATGCGATCAGCATCCAGAAGAGATTTGCCGATTTCATAGCCTTTGGCTTTTAAGAATGTGTAAGCCATGCCGCCGCCGATAATTAATGTGTCAACTTTATTCAACAGTGATTCAATCACTGCAATTTTATCTTGAACCTTAGCTCCGCCTAGGATTGCCACAAACGGCCGCTTTGGATCGTTAACCGCTCCGCCCAGGAACTTCAGCTCTTTTTCCATTAAAAATCCGGCAACTGCAGGCAGATAATGGGCAACTCCCTCTGTGGAAGCGTGAGCGCGGTGCGCTGTTCCGAACGCATCGTTCACGTAGACATCGCCTAAAGCTGCTAATTTCTTGGCAAATTCCGGATCATTGGCTTCTTCCTCAGCGTAGAAACGGACATTTTCTAACAGCATCACGTCGCCGTCCTGCATTTCAGCCGCTTTAGCTTCAACTTCAGGCCCAATGCAGTCGTCAACTTTAATCACAGTTTTACCCAAAAGCCTGCCTAAATGCTCGGCAATTGGATCCATTCGCATCGAGTCAACTACTTTGCCCTTCGGACGGCCAAAGTGAGACATTAAAATAACTTTGGCACCCTGCTCAACTAAATATTGAATGCTGGGCAGGGCTGCGGTAATCCGTTTATCGTCAGTAATTTCTCCCTGGTCATTCATGGGAACGTTGAAATCAACACGCATTAACACCCGTTTGCCTTTTACATCCACGTCTTGAATCATCTTTTTATTCATCCGGATACCTCCTAACTCAGTTAATGAGGGGGAAAATCCCCCTCATTGTTCTGCAGTTTTATTACTTCTTGGAATCCATGTAGGCGATCAGGTCAACAACGCGCATGGAGTAACCCCACTCGTTGTCGTACCAAGCAACTACTTTAACCATGTTGCCGTCCATAACAGTTGTCAGGGGAGCGTCAACGATGGAAGAGCGGCTGTCGCCTTTGAAGTCCATGGAAACCAGTTCAGTTTCTTCAACACCGAGGATACCCTTCATGTCGCCTTCAGCGGCTGCCTTAAACGCAGCGTTAACCTCTTCAGCTGTTGCCGGTTTTTCGAGTTCAGCCACTAAGTCAACAACTGAAACGGTCGGTGTCGGAACTCTGAGAGCATATCCGTCTAATTTACCTTTTAACTCAGGTAATACCAAGCCAACTGCAGCAGCTGCTCCGGTAGTAGTTGGGATAATGTTCAAAGCAGCAGCCCGTGCCCGGCGATAATCTTTATGCGGCAGATCCAGGATCCGCTGATCGTTTGTGTAGGAGTGGACAGTGGTCATTAAACCTTTTTTAATGCCAAAGTTGTCGTTTAATACTTTAGCAAAAGGAGCCAAGCAGTTGGTTGTGCAGGAAGCGTTGGAAACTACATGGTGCTCAGCTGGATTATATTGATCCTGGTTTACACCCATTACGATTGTAATATCTTCGTTCTTGGCAGGAGCAGTAATAATTACTTTCTTCGCACCTGCGTCGATGTGCCATTGAGCCTGCTCGCGGCTTCTGAAAATACCGGTGGACTCAACCACATATTCGACTCCGAGCTCGCCCCAAGGCAAGTTTTTCGGATCTCTTTCAGCGTAGACTCTGATTTTCTTGCCGTTGACTACAAGGTAGTCACCATCAACGGAAACTTCACCGTCAAAAATGCCGTGAACAGAGTCATATTTCAGTAAATGAGCTAACATAGCTGCGTCGGTCAGGTCGTTAATTGCAACGATGTCAAAATCAGGGTTGTTAACAGCACCTCTAAACACCAGTCTACCAATTCGACCAAAACCATTAATACCAACCTTAATTGCCATCTACATGTCCTCCTTATTTTTTAGTATTTGAATCACCTTCCGGGCTGCCCCTTCATCGGTGATACAGACATCACAGTATCCGAGACGTACAACTGACAGCATTGCCCAGGCTTTGCTTCTGCCCCCACCTACTCCTACAACTAATGGTATTTTAGCCAAATCTTCCATTCGTATCCCTACTGAAGCGGTGGAATAAACTACTTTTCCGTGCTCATTGAAGTAATAGCCGAACGCTTCGCCAACCGCGCCATTGATGATCAGCTGCATTACATCTTCTTCAGCAAGACCTCGGCGTTTAGCCATCTCTTCCGCGGTCCCGATGCCGTGCAGCAGCACATCGGCCCGGCGGCCAAGGGAGACTACTTCGCGGATGCTCGGTTCTTTAAGAATTGTGTCGATGAGGTGCGGCTCTACATTGTCCGGGGCGTGAAGCAGGCGGTAGTATCCGCCCAAACCTTGGGCAAGTTTGGCTGCAATGGTGTTAGCCTGCAGCTCCACATCTTCACCCAAACCGCCTCGAGCTGGAACAACTACAACGTTACGCTTGGTTCCGTCAGCAGCAAAGCAGCCTGCAACCTGCGCTAAGGTTGTGCCGCCAGTGACCGCTAAAACATCGCCGTCTTCGAGAGAACAGCGCAGATAGCGGGCAGCTGCTTTGGCTAAATCTTTTTTCACTACTGCATCTTGATCGGAATCTCCGGGAACGATAATTACTGCGTTGAGTTTCAATCTGCAGGCTAGTTCCTGCTCTAATTCGCTTAATCCGCGGATCTCCCGGATGTAATCGGACAGCTCCAAAAACATCCGCTCTCCCGCTGGATTCAGCTGCATTCCCGCAGGGCTTTTAGCAAGGAACCCCGAGTCGTATAAAAAATCTAGTTCGTTTCTGATTGTGCGCTCCGGCTTGTCTAATTTCAGCGCAAGAGCGCGGCGTCCAATCGGTGCTTTATAGTATACTGCGCGTAAAATCGCGTAACGCTGTTCTATGATGCTGATTACTTCTGGTGCTATTTGATGTAAGACATTGATGAAATTCACGAATAAGACTCCCTAAGTGGATTGTTTTTGTCCCGCCAACATCATAATTGTCCCGCGCGATTCATACAAGACTATAACTATGAATCACGCTATGGTATTCTCCGAATAGGAGAATGTTTCCTGCCTTGCTTTGTTAAGAAAATGGTAATTTTAATCCAAACTTTTGCTCATATTAATCAGCTGCTGGATCCGATAGCTGACCCCTGACTTGCTGATGGGCGGTTCCGCCATCTCCCCCAGCTCCTTTAAAGAGGCGTAGGGATTTTCAACTCTTAAGCGAGCTATCTCCGCCATTTTCGGAGGCAGTTCAGACAGATCCATATGTTTTTGAATTTTTTCTACTGCTTCGATTTGGGCAACTGCCGCTTTGATAGTCTTGTCCACATTGGCAGTTTCGCAGTTAACTAACCGGTTGACTTGGTTGCGCATATCCTTGACAATGCGGACATTCTCCACATGGAGAAGCGCTTTATGGGCTCCCATTAAATTAAGTAAAGTAACAATCTGATCGCCGTCTTTGAGATAGACTACCAGATCTCCTTTGCGCCCGGTCATTCGCGCTGATAAGCCAAGAGAATTGATGGTTAAAAGTACCCTCTCCGCCACCTCAGACTTCTCGGTAAAAATCTCTAAATGATAGGTTCTTTCTGGATTCGTTACCGAACCGTGGCTTAAAAACGCTCCTCTGACATACGCTCTCTGGCAGCAGTTCTTAGCCAGCACTTTTTTATCATCATCGAGATAATCTTGATCCCGCAGCGCTTGATAAAACTCTTCGGCTGCCTGCTTTGTTAAAACTCTAACGGTACAGACTTGATTTTTGCGAGCCCGGGCTTTTTGCACCAGCACCTGGGTCGCAGCTTCCGGAAAAACTTGCTTGGTTAAAGTCAAGATTTTCCGGGCAATCAGCGGCATAAAGTGATTGATATCTAAGTAACTGCCGAAGTGGTAACCGTTAAAATCATAGTAGGCACTTAATTCTGCAAGGCGGCAGCAATTTGTTTCCGGATAAACATGCGCCAGCTCCCGCTTGGTTTCTTCTGAAAAACCCACGCTACTTCCTCCCAACTATCCATACTCGCACCCGCCAGCCTTGGATTTCTCCTTTTACTATTATAGGATATTCGCTGTTGTTGCGGAATTTAAAGTCCGTATGGGGCCAAGCCACCGTAGCATCCATGCCGTGGCGGATATAACTGGGTGCGATTGAGTGCATCCTACGCTCCACAATCTCCAACTCAGCTCGGCGCACAGCGTTATACAATGTAGTTGACGTTTGGCAGATGCCTCCCCCAACTCCATCTGCAACCGACTCCCCATAGATTACCGGTGCCGGTTTATAGCCTTTTTCTGGAGTGCGCTCACCAACAACTTCATTAAAAGAAAAAACTTCGCCAGGAAAAACTATCGTGTTGTTGATCGCCGCCAGCGAGAGGCGGATATTGTTCACCCTGCCTGGAGAACCCATCACCGGGGTACTGAAGTCGCCTAAAATCTCGGTAAGCGGCTCTAAATGCTCCGAGCGAACCAAAGGAACTGTTTCGATGATAACTGGTTCAAGGCGGGAGTTTGCCGAAGCATTCATCACCAGCTCCACTGTAGCTTCTACATCAACGAAATAACCGTTCTGCTCAGGAATGATATTTCCACTTTCCTTGTGGATGGACGCATTTACCTCAGGCTGATCAATTTCCCGGGCAATCCCCCGGACAATGGTGCGGACTTCATCGCGAAAATAGTACTCCATGCTGCGGTAACCCAAATATACTCCCGGATTCACACCGACTATGCGCCGCTCAATTTGGCGGATAACCGGAGCAAATACTCCAAACAAACTGACGATCAGAAAAACCGCAATCCAGCGCTTCAAGCCCATCGCCTCCTCAAACAATAATATGAGGATTAGAGGCGATTTACGACATTCTAGAAATGGTTGATACCGGATTTCGCTTCCAGAACCAGACCCATCAAAGCGCGAGCCAACGCCTGGGCATCGTGGCGCACTAACACATTGCGTTCCAGCAGCTGGGCGGTGATCGGGGTCACGCCCAGTTTTTTGATCTGGTTGACATCTGCTTTAATTGCAAAAGCGTTCTCACTGCTGTATTTGCGCGCCTGCGCCGCAGTGAGCCGCTGGTTGTTCACAAGGGCGTACTCAAATATTTTCTGTCCGCCAGTATGTTTAAAAATTGCTTCAATATGATCGGCTGCGGACATCTGGTCTGTCTCGCCGGGCTGCGTCATCACATTGCAGACATAAACCTTAAGCGCCTGAGAGTCAACCAACGCCTCACAGATACTATTGACCAAGAGGTTGGGTATCACACTGGTGTATAAACTTCCAGGCCCCAGTACAATTAAATCTGCAGCGGCAATAGCTTCCAATGCTTCCGGCAGCGGCTCGACATTTTTGGGAATCAGACTGATCGATTCAATCTTCCTGCCCGGCTGAGGAATATTGTGCTCACCGATAATCTCAGAGCCATCCGTGTACTTGGCTTTCAGCTGCACAGGTGATAATGTACTGGGCAGCACAACTCCTCCCACTGCCAAGACTTTACTGAACTGCTTAATGGCAGTTTCAAAGTCACCAGTAATATCTGTCATAGCAGCTATAAACAAATTGCCGAAGCTGTGTCCTTCCAAACCTTCACCCCAGGAGAAGCGGTATTGAAACAAGCGCTCCATCAAAGGTTCGGTATCGGCTAAGGCAACAAGGGTATTGCGGATATCCCCAGGCGGAAGGATGCCCAGCTCCTCACGAATCCGTCCGGAACTGCCCCCATCATCAGCAACTGTAACGATAGCGGTAATATTACTGGAATATGATTTCAAGCCCCGCAGAAGGGTGCTTAAACCCGTGCCTCCGCCAATCACCACAATCCGCGGACCCCTCTCCAGGCTGCGCTTACGGTAGACTACTTCTGCTAAATCATTAACTTCTTCTGGTGAGACCACTTCAATTATGGAGCGAATCAGATTGCTGATTCCAATAAAACTGATGCTTACTCCCACAACCAGCAGCACTACTGCTGCCAGCAGGATGTTATCCACATATTTGGTCAGAATCTGCAGAAACTTGGCTTCGACCGGGGATGAGGAATGCAAATCCCAAACAACAATTCCTAACGAAAACAGCAGTAAACCAAATAAGATAACAGCAATCCAGCGCTTAACTCCCATTCCGGGAATCAGCCACTTATAATTACTGCGCATTGTCCCATTCCTCCCAACAATTCCACGCGGCCCGATCTCACTACTTCGGTCTGGCATTCAGAATCAAATCAGGTGTTAATCCTGCCTCTTTCGCCAGCGCAATCCCGTGCTCAAAATCCCCAATGCGGCTGGGATGATGCGCATCGCTGCCGATTACAAACTTTACACCTTCACTTGCAGCGATTTCAATCAGTTCCACCGTCATGTTTTTATGGCTGGTATTAATCTCAAACGCTGTATTCCTGATGGCACACGCTTTCGCCAACTCCCGGGTGTCAATGTTAAAACGATGGCCGGGATGGGTTACAATATCAAATTTATGCCGATAAACAGCATTGATGATTGCTTCCGTATTTAACAGGCGGCTTTTGCGCTTGATCCCCGGCGCCAGCCCCCTGAGTAAATGCAGCGCTGTGCGGTTGAGACCGTCCAGCAGCTGCTCCGGTTTAACCATAAAATGCAGTCCAATCTGGACAATATCCAGCTTATCAAGATACTCCGGCGTGATATCGATATCTCCATTAATACTGGTCACATTCGCTTCTATACCTAATTTCACGTTCACATGCGGATAAACCTGCACGGCAGCGTTTATTTCACCGCGAATCTGGTCCAAAACCTCCAGGTTGTTAATGCCAATGCCCATCAGATGACCGGGACCATGGTCGCTGATGGCTATTTCCTCCAAACCGATCTCACCTGCCCGCTTCACATTTTCCAGTACTGTTCCTTTACCATGGCTGTGGATGGTATGGGTATGGTAATCTGCAAATATTTCCATGTCTATCACCCTTTACAATCTCTCCGTCCTACTGCAGGATTATAAATTACTTCAGCATTAATATCCATCCATTTATCCCACTTTAAACATTACATTTATTTAACAAACAAGGTGTTGCAATCTCCACCACAGCTTGCTATAATCAATGTATCATTTTACTGTTTCATTGCATATATATGCAAGCCGAAACGGATATGCACGTTTAGAGTAACTGCAGCGAAAAAGAAAGGTGGATAATTATGAAAAAAACTGTTGTGTTTTTAATGCTGATGGTAATGGTTTTAGGAACTACTTCGGCGGCACTGGCGCAAAAACCTGTTTTAACAGTAGCCGGCGATGCAGCCTTTGTTCCCTTCGAGTTTGTTGACGAGAAAAACCAGATTGTTGGTTTTGACGTGGATCTGGCTAAAGCAATCGGTGAAGCGATGGGCTATGAAGTAGTATACCTCAATCTTGCCTGGGATGGCCTGATTCCGAGCCTGCTCAACAAAAACATCGATATGATCGCTTCGGGAATGTCCATAACCGAAGAAAGAGCCAAGCAGGTCAATTTCTCTGAACCGTATTTCACATCGGTTTTAACAATCGTGGTGCACCAAAACAATAACTCGATCCAGACTTTGGAAGACCTGGCCGGCAAGATAGTAGCTGTTCAGATTAACACTACCGGTGATTTTGCTGCATCGGAGATTGACGGTGTTAAAATCAACCGCTACAATACTGTACCGGAAGCGCTCCAGAATATCGTCATCGGCATCGTTGACGCAGCGGTAATCGACCTACCGGTAGCTGAAGCTTTCTTTGCAGCTAATCCCCACGCACCGCTAAAGCATGTCGGCAAAGTTTCGGATGATGATACCTTTGGTTTAGCTCTGCGGAAGGAAGATACAGACCTTTTAGAGAAAGTAAACGCAGCACTCGCCCAAATCAAAGCAGATGGCACTTACGATCAAATCTACGATAAGTGGTTTTCTGGTAACTAAGTCACAACAACAGGGTGCGTTCGCCTGATACGCACCTTTTTTCTTGTGATAAAGGAGGACGACAATGGATTTTCAATGGAGTTTAGTATGGAGTTCGGTTCCAACGCTGTTAGAAGGAGCCCTGCTGACACTGCAGCTTACCTCAATCGCTGTTTTTTTTGGAATTATTCTTGGTACTATCTTCGGGATCATGCGCTTAAGCAAAACGCCCCTGCGCTACCTAGCAGCAGCTTATATCGACTTTATCCGCGGCACACCGCTGCTGGTGCAGATTTTCATTATTTACTACGGCGTGCCCACAATTATTAAACAGGCAGTCCCCCCCTATGTTGCTGCGGTGATTGCTCTTAGCATCAACAGCGGGGCTTATGTTGCCGAGATTGTGCGGGCGGGAATCCAGTCAATCGAAAAGGGACAGACAGAAGCAGCGCTTTCCCTCGGAATGAGTAAAACTGCGACCATGATTCACATCATCCTGCCCCAAGCTTTTAAAAGAATTGTGCCGCCTTTAGGCAATGAGTTCATCGCTTTATTAAAGGATTCATCACTGGTATCGGCGATCGCTTTGGAAGAACTGGTGCGCAAGGCCCAGATTGTTGCAGGGCGCACGTTTAGACCGTTTGAGGTTTGGTTTGTTGTAGCAATTATGTATTTGATTATGACCGTGACAATTTCCCAGATAGTGAGGATTTTAGAACGGCGTTTAAGGGTTGGTGAGTAATATGGGCATACTTAAAGTCAGGGATCTGCACAAAAAGTTTAAGGACTTGCACGTTTTAAAGGGAATTACAACCGATATTAAGCAGGGGGAAGTTGTCGTTGTGATTGGTCCTTCCGGCAGCGGCAAGAGTACTTTTCTGCGCTGCTTAAACTTCTTGGAAGAGCCGACCAGCGGTGAAATCTTTTTTGAGGACAATCTGATTACCCCTGAAAACTTAAATCTAGTGCGGCGGGAAATGGGTATGGTGTTTCAGCGCTTTAACCTCTTTCCCCATATGAAAGTTATTGACAACATCACCCTCGCTCCCAAAAAGGTCCGCAAGATTGAGGAACAAGAGGCATCAGCACAGGCTTATGAGCTGTTAGAAAAAGTGGGATTAAGCGATAAAGCTGATGCCTATCCAGACCAGCTCTCCGGCGGCCAGCAGCAGCGGGTAGCCATCGCTCGTGCCCTTGCCATGAAGCCGAAAGTGATGCTCTTTGATGAGCCAACCTCCGCCCTTGATCCGGAGATGATTGGCGAGGTTTTGGATGTCATGAAGGAACTGGCCAAGGAGGGGATGACCATGGTGGTGGTTACCCACGAAATGGGCTTTGCCCGTGAAGTGGGCGATCGGGTCATTTTCATCGATGATGGCCTCTTGGTGGAAGAGAATACGCCCCATGAGCTGTTCAGCAGCCCTCAGCATCCCCGCACCCAGAGTTTCTTAAGTAAAATACTTTAAAATAAAAAGTCTATGCAGCGGTCTCTGCATAGACTTTTTATTTTGGTTTTACTGCGGTCTGCTTTAATTTTAGTTCCCGCCAATCAGGACCCTGCACTACTAAATCCAGGGAGTTGTACAGGATGCGGGAAGCCAGTCTCGATCCAATCCGCAGCTCCAGCTCATTTAAATTGAAATTAGTGGTATAAACTGTCGGTTTAAACCGATTCAACCTGCCTTCAACAATAACTAACAACTTCTCCAGCGCCCAGTCTGATTCCCGCTCACTGCCTAAGTCATCTAACACCAGCAGATCTACACCGATTAACTGCTCGAGATTCCCCTTGCCCTGACGCAGCTGCTCCAGAAGCGTGGGTATATGGGCAAAAGCGGTACTGTGCTGATCTTTGATTGCGTTAATAATCGCGCAGGCTAAATGAGTCTTGCCTCTGCCGGATTTACCGCAGAGAATCAAACCTTTACCATCAGTTACTTTAACAAAATTTGCAGCAAACTTGCGGCAGACGCTGTAAGCCTGGCGGTTAAAACTTTCAACTTGAAAATTAGCAAAAGCATGATTTCTAAGCGCCGGTGGCAGCGGCAGGGAGAGTTCCGGTTTGACGTTAATTCTCTCCAGCTGCTCCCGCAGCGTTTTTTGCTCTGCCCGCACACAGCGGCAGTCAGCTGTCAGCCACAACCCCTTGCCAAACTGCTTCGGCATCACAAAGGGATGCCGCCGGTAAACTCGAGTAAGAGCTTGGCCGCAGTCCGGGCACTTCGATGCAAACGTTAAGTTGTAATAGCGGCGAATACCGTATTTAATCATCCAGGAACGCGAAGAAGCCTTCTGCTGAGAGTTCCCGCTGTTCATATTGGTAATCACGTCCGAAAACCTGCCGCTTTGTTTCAGCCTGAGCATTTTTACCTCCATTCTCTACTGCGCGATATTTCTGCTGTCCCTGCCACCAAGCGCGGAAAGCTGTTTCATCAATAATGCCGATTTCTAACCAATTTTCGATGATTCCCCATAAATAGTTGAATGAAATCCGTTTGTGCCCACCGCGCAGCTGCTTGCGCCTTCTTTCCTGACAAGTGCGCAGAATCGCACAGCCAATCACAAACGGCGACATACCTTGATCATAAGCTTGATAGAGCTTGTCCCTTTGACTCGAAGTCAAAAGGCCGATCTGCATCTGATAAAGCTGAATCACATCATGCATATCAGGATGCTCCACAATAACAACCTCCTAAAATAGGTGCGTATTCCTGTTTCCATAGGGTTTGCGGGCGAATATGCTGTTACCAAGGAGGAATCGCAAATGATTCAACAACCAGACCAATTTCAAAGCCGAGTCTATGTGCGTTTACCTTTCAGCGACATATACCTGCAGAGTGATGCCGCCGCCAAGAAAATCCGAGCAGAATTAAAACAGCACTTTAAAAACCCACTGCTCACGAAACAGATCAACCCATCCGATTCCTCCGTCTCTCAGCGGTAAATCCGCTGAACCCGCTCGCTGATCATGCAGGGAATTTCATAATTAATGGTATCAAGCCATGCTGCCCAATCATCAGCAGTAATGGCTGCCGCACCCTGTCTGCCGATCAGCGTAACCTGATCTCCTATTTCCACCTCCGCATCACCCACATCAATCATACAGTGATCCATGGTAATCCGTCCAGCAAACGGATATTTTTTTCCGTTAATTAAAACCTGCCCCTGTTCACTCAGCCGGCGCGGAACACCGTCTGCATAACCAATGGGCAGAAGCGCAATGGTAGTATCCCTCCACGCGACAAAACTCCGACCGTAACTGACCGCAGTTCCTTTTTGGATCCGCTTTAAATCCAGCACTTGCGTATGAAGGCTGAACACCGGTTTTAAATCGACAGCCCGCAGATCATCAGTCACCGGACAGGGGTACATTCCATAAATTCCCAGGCCTACCCGCACAAGACTCAAGCGAGCCTCCGGCATTAACAGTGCCGCTGCTGTATTGGCGCAGTGCTTGAGGGGGATGTTGATTCCGGCTTTTTCTAGTTCCAGCAGCACCCAGGCAAACCGCTGCCACTGCCAGCGGGTATAGGGGTCGTTAGGAATATCGGCGCAGGCAAAATGGGTGTAAATACCCTGAACCTCAATTCCTGGAAGACCCAACAGCCGTTTGACAAAACCCAAAGTTTCCTCCGGCCGCAGCCCCAGGCGGCTCATTCCGGTATCAATTTTGACATGCACCTTTACGGTCTTATTCAACCGCCGCGCTAGATTTGACAAAGCTTGAGCATGCTCCCACTGAAAGATAGTTACAACCAAATCTTTGGAAGCGCACAGCTCCAACTGATGCGGGGAAACTGCACCCAGCACCAAAATGGGCGCAGCAATTCCAGCACGGCGCAGTCTTACGCCTTCCTCGGGAATCGCTACCGCCAGCCAGGATGCGCCGTGGGCTAGAGCGGTTCGCGCTATCTCAAGATCTCCATGGCCGTAAGCATTGGCCTTTACCACAGCCATCAACTGGCAGTCGGAGCCAATTAACCGCTTCAATGCTGCTACATTGTGTGCTGCGTTTGCTATACTAATTTCAGCCCAAACCGGTCTTGAGGGCTCTTTCATATTTAATTCACTCCAGTCAAAGCTGCCTTTTACCTCGGCTCAACCTCCAACACGCAGGGAATGGCCGGCAGCAGGTCAGATGCTGTGATGCCACGCTGGCTGTACACCTGGCCGACATAATCTCCGGCCCTGCCGTGGAGATAAGCGCCAGCGGCGGCTGCCTGAAAAGCATTCATCCCCTGGGCAAGGAGCCCGCCAATCATGCCAGTCAGCACATCTCCAGTTCCGGCGGTAGCCATGCCGGAATTGCCGGTGCTGTTAATATAAACTTGATTATCCCCCGCTGTGATCGTAGGCGCGCCTTTAAGCACTATATTTACACCTAACTCTTTATGAGTATTCCAAGCAATTTCCAAGCGATTCTGGTTTATTTCCGCCGGCGATAAATCGAGGAGACGCCCGAGTTCACCGGGGTGAGGAGTAAGAATCCAGCTGCGCCGGACCTGTTCCGGCACTGATTTCAGCCACTCTAGATCCAGGTGGTTGATGCCATCGGCATCTAAAACCAGAGGTCCATACCATTTTTCCAGCACCGCTTCGATTACATCCTTTAGCTCTGAATCAGAACCCAAACCGGGACCGATCACCAGCACATCTTTATTATCAAGGTGTTCCTGCAGTGTTTCAATGCTGACTTTCTTGAAACTGCCGCTGCCTTCATCCGGAATCGGTACAGTAATAACTTCGCTGGGTAAAAACTGCGGCCGAATCGACTCCGGGACTGCTAAGCTTACAAGACCCGCTCCGACCCTAAGAGCTGCCTGACCAGCAAGGTAAGCCGCACCGGTCATCGAGCGGGAGCCAGCTATGATCAAACAGCGGCCAAAGGTTCCCTTATGTCCCCAAGCCGGACGCGGCGGCAGAAAATCCAGCAGCCGATCATTAGTATAATAGCGTTTGACGTTCACCGACAGGCTTTTGGGAATGCCAATATCCACCAACTTAATCTTGCCGCAGTATTCGCGGCCTGGATAAAGCAGTAATCCGGATTTCAGCAGCGCCAGGGTTACCGTCAGATCTGCCTTTACGGCGTGGGAACTGACTGCCCCGGTTGTGGCATTGACTCCGGTAGGAATATCGACAGCAACAACCGGTTTGCGGCAGTTGTTTACCAGTCTTACTACCTCCAGGAGCAAACCCTGGATTTCGCCTCCGAATCCGGTGCCTACCAAAGCGTCAATTACTAAATCCGTAAGCGCCAGATTGATCTTCAGCTTTGATAAATTCGCCTTAGTAACCACGTGAATTTCGCCCTGCAGCTTTTTAAAAATGCGCAGATTAAAGCGGCAGTCTTCGCTTAACTGGTCTTCCTCCGCCAATAAAAAGACCTTTACCTTAGCGTTCCGGTTTAAAAGGTGGCGGGCGATTACCAAACCATCACCACCGTTATTCCCTTTACCCACCAAGATGATGCAGCGCTTGTCGCTTAAATCGCCAAATTCTCGCTCAATCTCTCCAACAACCGCCACACCGGCGTTTTCCATTAGTACCAAACTGGGAATCCCAATCTCTGTGATTGCCCGCCTGTCAATGGTCTGCATTTCTTTTGCGGTTACAACTACCATGTCAGCTTTCCTCCCCCACGCTGAGAGCATAAGCAACAGCGGTGCTGCGGTTGTGAGACAGACTGATGTGCACAGCAGCTACCCTCTGCAGCTGGGCAGCCTTTTGTGCCTGTCCCGCTAAAATAACCACAGGCCGGCCGCTCTCTTCATTGAGTATTTCTATATCAGTAAAGCGCACGCCTTGGCGCAGTCCGCAGCCTAATGCCTTCATCACAGCTTCTTTAGCTGCAAACCGCGCCGCCCAAGACTGCGCTGTTCTAGCCCGGAGGAGTTCTTGCTCCCGTTTGGTATAAATCCGCTCGATAAATTTCTGCCTGCGAAGAGCTCTGGCAATGCGATCAATTTCAATCATATCAACACCGCAGCCCTTAATAACTTCTGCCACCGATATTCACTCCACAGTTACACTCTGAATATATTCATTTTCATTGTTCTTGATCGCAATCGGCAATTCCTTCCCTTGCTCAGCCGCGATGAATCTGGGGTTTATGCTCCCTGTTCCGCTTCAATCACTGCAGAAACTTCGTCAACAACCTGTGCTACCAGATCCTCATCAGGATGCTCGCCCATGACGCGGATCACCGGCTCGGTACCGGATGGGCGCACAAAGATCCGGCCTTTTTGGCCCAGTTTGGCCTTCGCATTCTCGATCGCCTGCTGAATATTGGGATTGAGGTCCCAACCAGATTTGCTGGCAACCCGCACATTTTTGAGCACCTGAGGAAATACCTCCATGACTGCCGCCAGCTCCGACAGTTTTTTGCCTGTTTCCTTTACTACCCCTAAGAGCTTCAGAGTAGTCAGGATCCCGTCACCAGTGGTATTTGATTCAAGGAAAATAATATGCCCTGACTGCTCACCACCTAGACTCAGCTCCTGCTCCAGCATCGCTTCTAAGACATAGCGGTCCCCGGCTTTCGTAGTTACTACTTGCCCACCGGCTGTTTCCAGCGCTTGAGCCAGACCGCCATTAGAATAGACAGTGGCCGCAATCTTTTTGTGGGGAAGCTGCTGCTTGCCTAAAAGATGCAGCCCGCAGATAGCTAAGATATGATCGCCATCGACCTCGTTACCCGCTTCATCAACTGCTAAAACCCGGTCGGCGTCTCCATCGTAGCTAAAGCCGAGATCAGCGCCAACCTCCTTCACATAATCCTGAAGCACTTTAATATGGGTTGAACCGCAGTTGCAGTTGATATTGGTGCCATCCGGCTGATTATTGATCACTGAAACCTCTGCGCCCAGCGCCTGTAAGACCGCCGGAGCTACTTGTGACGCGGCTCCGTTAGCGCAGTCAATGGCAATGCGCATTCCGGTCAGGTCGTAATCCACAGTATTGAGTAAGAAGTCTATGTATAATTGCGCAGCGTTTTTCTGGTGGTATACCTGACCTAAATCAGTTCCAATCGGCCGGAAGGGAACGCCTTCTCTAACCAACCTTTCAATTTCATCTTCAGTTTCGTCAGACAGCTTAAAGCCGGTTTCCGCAAAAAACTTAATGCCATTATCCTCAACCGGGTTGTGGGAAGCAGAAATCATAATTCCGGCATCTGCTTTTAAGACTCTGGTCAGATAAGCAACCGCCGGAGTGGGCACTACACCTAACAGGTAGACATCTGCCCCGACCGAGGTAATCCCGGCAATTAAAGCTGCTTCGAGCATTTCTCCAGAAATGCGGGTATCCTTTCCGATCAGTATCTTGGGACGCTTCACTTTCTCCGTTAGAACCGTTGCCCCCGCTCTCCCCAACTGCAGTGCCAGCTCAGGAGTGAGCTCCTGATTGGCCACGCCTCTGACGCCATCGGTGCCAAATAGTCTTTCCATTGTTAAATTCCCCCTCTGGTTACTTGCTGTTTGGCGGCTCGATCGGTAAAAGGGGCTCCTGCTGCTCCAATTCGTCCTGGTTAGGCTGTTCGGATTCAGGTGGAACCGGCAGGAGCGGCTGATCCATGTCAGGCTCAGGATCAAGCTCAGGTTCCGGCTCAGGCTCGCTCTCCGGTACCGCTGCTCTGATTACTAAGATAATCTGAACAGTTCCGCTGCCCTCTACCTGAACGCCGCCGGGCAGATTTAAGCCCATATTCATATTGTATTCACCGGCGGTAAGACCGGTTAAATTGATTAGCTGCGTTTCCACAACTTGAATCTGATTCACAAAATGGACAGGAATGCTCACCGTTACACTATCTGGGATCAGGCGCACCTCTGCAATTGCCAGCCCGTCAGCAAGCTCCCCATTAAATCGAGGCACAACGGGAAGGGTCCGCTTAGTCCTCTGCTCGGCGAGCTTAACCGTGACAAAAACATATTCCGGCTCAACTGTTACTCCATCGATATCGCGACCCGCTGCATCAACCGCCCTGACTGGAAAACTTCCTTCCAAAAACTGCGTCTGGCTGCCGAGATTGACATACGCCGCTGCAGTTGCGACCCGCTCAATGCGGCTGCGGGGTCCCCGGACAGTCACTGTTTCCGGCTCCACGGTATAGTTCTCTACGCTGTAATCGGTGGGGAGTCCCAGCAACCCCACATAAACAGCATAATCATTTGCCAGCATTCTTTCGGTGGTGATATTAACCCACCTGGGGGTAACACTGACCAGTTCCGCACCTTTAGGGAGACTAACTTCGACCGCATAGGTCCCCTCTCCCTCAATGGCGCTGCTTAAATCCACAACCGCTCGTGCCGTCTCTTCCACGCGGCTGATAGCAGTGTTAGTACCGCGAATCACAATCCGCACAGGGCCTGGCTGCCCCAGGAGAGCATAATCTGCAGGCAGACCGATTACTTCCGGCTGCAGGGTGACTGCGCGCTCGTTGGTAAGCAGGCGACCGTGTCCGCCCGCAAAAAACCACAGAATAATCGCTAGGAATAAAGCCAAGAACCGATAGTGAAGATCCTCATCCTGAAGAATCTGCCGCAGCCGCTTCAGAAACGCATTTAACCGCTGCTGCCATCTCATCGCCAAATCCTCCTCAAGCTCGGCTGCTCATCTTTATGCAGGTAGGCCTGGAGCTGCTCCCGCAATCTGCTTTCTGTTAGGTACCGGCGCAGTCTTCCTCCCACCGCTAGCGAAACAGCTCCTGTCTCCTCTGAAACCACTACCACTAAAGCATCTGACTGCTCCGATATCCCCACCGCGGCTCGGTGGCGCGTACCCAGCTGTGAATCAAGTCTGGTTTCAGTTAGCGGCAGAAAACAAGCAGCTGCCTGAATTCTTTTCCCGCGAAGCACAGCTGCGCCATCATGGAGGGGCGAATTTGGCTCAAAAATATTGGTCAGCAGCTGCTCTGTTAAAACCGCATCCAATTCAATGCCGGTGTCAATGTATTCCTGCAGACCTGTTTCCCGTTCGATTACAATCAGTGCTCCAAACCGGCGAGCACCAAGCTTAACTGCAGTCTGAACAATCGTCTCGATGAAGCGATCGATTTCTTCTGCTTCGGATAAACTGGTTTTGGTAAATAAACGCCCCTGCCCTAACTGCTCCAGTGTCCGCCGCAGTTCAGGGTAAAAAACAATGGGCAGAGCAACAAAGACAGTAGTGGTTGCCTGTTCCAGCAGCCAGTTCACAGTTCTGAGCGAAAACGCCTGGGCTGCAACTCCCGCAGCCACAATTACCGCCAGCCCTTTAATCAAAGTCATTGCCCGGGTGCCGCGGATCGCATGAATCAGTTTGTAAATCACAAATGCAACCAGCAGTATATCTATGGCATCTAAGATTGTGAACCTCACATAACTAACTCCTTTTTGCTGAGATGTACGCTATGGCCTCAGCCAGGGTTTGTCCATCCTGCAGGATGAAGGTGTCCATCCCTACCTCAGCTGCTGGACCGTCATTCTCCGGATCATCGCCAATCATTAAGCAGTCCCGAGGATCAACGCCGATTTTCTCACTGATTTCCAAATAATAATTCGGATTAGGCTTGCAGTAATGCATGATTTCTCCGTGGGTGATCAGCGCATAAGGGAAGTCATCAACCCCGGCCCAGCGCAGCCGCTCGGCAATCGGTTCAAAAGGAAACACCGGGTTTGTCGCTATCACTACTTTATTAGTATAAGCAAACGCTGTTTTAACAACCTTCTCCGCGAGGGGATGCTTTTTGGCTAAATACTTAAGCCGCGGAAACTCCTCTATATAATATCGATCAAATAGAGCCATTAAGCTGGGGTCTAGATTTGTTCTGGGAAAGAATTCATCTGCAAAGACCTCAATATTTGTGCGAGTCGGATCGCTGCTGTTAATCATCGCATAAGTCGAAGCCATTAAATGGCGGACAAACTCATCCTGAGGCAGCCACTCGGCAAAGGAAGCGGAAACTCCTTTGAAATAAGCTTCTAAAAGAGTATCAAAGCTTGTTTCTAATAGTGTTCCATCCAAATCAAATAACACTGCTTTCAATCTGTTTTCCTCCTAGGTTTGGGAATTTAACGCTTCGCTCCAAACTTGCTCAGCTGCAGCAGTCGCCTTGCCAAAAAGCCCAAGCTTAGTTTCAATCGCCGCTAATGCGGTGAGCATGTCTAAAGGTCCGGCGTAACCCATGTGGCCGATCCGAAAGATTTGCCCTGATAACCTGCCCTGTCCTCCCGCAAGTTCAACCCCATAGCGGTCTCTTAAGTCGGAAACAAAGGAATTGATATCATCAAAACCGGGTTTCACCGCTGTCACCGTGGGTGAAGCCCATTTATCCTCAACCAACAGCTCCATTCCTAGAGCTTTAAAGCCTGCCCGCACCATGTCCCGCATTAAGATATGCCGGGCAAAAATCTGCGCCAGGCCTTCGGCTTCGATTAGATCCAGAGCTGCTTCCACAGCGTAAAAATTCGGTATGTTTGGGGTATAAGGTGTCTCACTCCGCGCCAGCATATCAATATAGGCCTGCAAATTTAAATAGAAGCGCGGACTGGAAACCTGCTTCATCCGCTCCACCGCTCGTTCAGAAAGACTGATAAACGCCAGTCCGGGCGGAGCCATCAAGCATTTTTGGGATGCAGTGCAGACCACATCAATACCCCACTCATCAGTTTTAAGATCCACTCCGCCGAGGGAGCTGACGGCATCAACAATATACAGCGAATCTGAACCGGCAAGCACTGCGCCAATTCCGGCTAGATCATTGATAACACCGGTGGATGACTCGTTATGGGTTGCAAAAACGGCAGTGATGCCCGGATGCCTGCTCAGATAATCGGTGACAGCGTCCGGATCCACACCTTCACCCCAGGGAAACTCCAAGACATGCACCTCTGCCTGAAAAGCTCGGCAGATCTGGGCCCACCGGTCGCCAAATACTCCTACCGACAGCACCAGCACCGGATCCCCGGGATTTATCAAGTTGGACACCGCTGCTTCCATAGCAGACGTGCCGGATCCGGTCAATCCAAGAACCGTGTTTTTAGTTTGGAAAACTGGTTTAAGACGCTCAAGCACCGCTGTTAATCTTGGTTTAAACTCCGGTCCACGGTGGTTGGCCATGGGACTGGCTGACGCTGCCGTCACCTGATGCGGTATTGGCGTTGGTCCGGGGATGCGGAGCTGTTTTTGTTCTGAAATCATGAGTCTACACCTCCAAAATGCCTTATTGCTCTTTTCGCCGTAACCGTTTTTAAATCCTCCACGCTGATTGACAATGCGAGGATCTTAGTGGTATTATTTCATAAGATTAACTATTTCATCAAAGGGATGAACAGCAATGGGTAAAACAAAAGCAGAGATTTTGGCTCTAGCTGACGAACTAAATATTAAATTTATCCGCCTGCAGTTTTCCGATATCCTAGGCGTGATTAAAAATGTAACGATTCCCATCAGCCAGCTGCCGAAAGCACTGGACAATGAGATTATGTTTGATGGGTCAGCAATTGAAGGTTATGTGCGCATTGAGGAATCCGATATGAATCTGCGCCCGGATCTGAATACCTTTGCTGTTTTCCCATGGAGCGATCCTGAACTGATGGAAGCCCGTTTGATCTGCGATGTTCACTATCCAAACGGGCAGCCTTTTGTGGGCGATCCCCGCTATGTGCTGAAAAAAGTGCTGGCTGAGGCCGAGTGCATGGGCTACCAGGTAATGGCCGGACCGGAGCTGGAGTTTTTCCTCTTTCAGCTCGATGAAAAAGGCCGCGGCACCACCACTGCTGTGGACAAGGCCAGCTACTTTGATATGGGACCTGTTGACAGCGGTGAAACCGCCCGCCGAGATATCATGGTGGCCTTGGAGGAAATGGGTTTTGAAATTGAAGCCTCTCACCATGAAGTAGCGTTCGGCCAGCATGAAATTGGATTTAAGTATGACCATGCCCTAGCCAGCGCCGATCGCGTAGCAACAGCTAAATTCGTGGCTAAAACCATTGCTCGCCAGCACGGCTTATTGGCCAGCTTTATGCCAAAACCAATCCACGGCCAAGCGGGATCTGGGATGCATACCCATTTTTCCTTACTGGATCAGAATGGCGAAAATGCTTTCTATGATCCGAATGAGCAGTTTCAGCTGAGCAAGACTGCTTTATATTTTATCGGGGGCTTACTGCACCACGCCCCGGGATACACAGCCATAACCAATCCATTGGTGAACTCTTATAAAAGGCTGACTACCGGTTATGAAGCCCCGGTCTATATTTCCTGGTCGGCTCAGAACCGTTCAGCCCTAGTGCGAGTGCCGGCGAGCCGCAGAGAAAGCACTAGGGTAGAACTCCGCTCCCCTGACCCATCCTGCAATCCCTACTTGGCCTTTGCGGTAACCATTAAAGCGGGTCTGAACGGAATTAAAAATCAGATTGAACCACCACCCTCACTGAGTCAGAACATTTACAGCATGAATGATCAGGAGCGAAAAAAAGCTCAAATCACTTCCCTGCCCCCATCGCTGGAAAATGCGATTCAGGCTTTAAAAGCGGATCAAGTAATTAGAGCCGCCCTCGGCGATCATATCTTTACTCAATTCTTGAGGGCTAAGATGCATGATTGGCGGGAGTACAACAGCCATGTGCATCAGTGGGAGATTGACAAATATCTGGGGGTGTAAATAATGTTAGCTCAAGAAATTCCTAAAATTGTTGATTGGCTCCGGAATCAGGTGGAAGCAGCCGGCGCTAAGGGACTGGTTGTAGGTATCAGCGGAGGTATTGATGCGGCGGTTACCGCTGCATTGATCAAAAAAGCCTATCCGGACAACTCCCTCGGCATTATCATTCCCATCAAATCCGATCCCCAGGATCTGGTTGACGCCAGATTAGTAGTGGAGACCCTTAAACTCCATGCCTATGAGCTGGATTTAACACCGGAGCATCAGAGCATGATGGATAAATCATGGCAGGAACTTGAAAATATCTTTCCAGCCGAGCAGCTGCACCGCAGAAACGCCGATGCCAATTTACGGGCCAGATTACGAATGAGCGCCTTATATGCAGCTGCCAACGCCCTAAACTACATGGTGGTCGGAACAGATAATAAAGCAGAATACTTCACCGGCTACTTTACCAAGTACGGTGATGGCGCCTGCGATCTGCTGCCCATCGTTGACTTTACAAAATCGGAAGTGCGGGAGCTGGCCAGACTGCTGGGAATTCCGGATAGAATCATCAATAAAGCTCCCTCCGCGGGATTGTGGGAAGGCCAAACCGATGAGGCGGAAATGGGCACTACCTACACCCACATCGATGCATACCTAAACGGAAATCCTGTGCCGGAGCGGGATCAGGAAATTATCGAGAGAATGCATCGAGTTTCCGAGCATAAAAGAAAACTGCCGCCGGGATACCGGCGCTAGGAGAAGTGAAAGTTTACGCTGCAGACTGACTGAGTCAGGACGCAGCGTTTTGTTATTGGCAGGTAAAAAATGTTTGCATGCAGAAGAGAATGTAAATGGGAATACGATTATCATTAAAGGAGGCGTCAGAGCATGAAATCAAAGGCTGAGCTGCATCAATTAACAGTGGAATATACGGAAACACCGCTTGGAATTGATGTGTCAAATCCTCGGTTTGCATGGCAGATGACCGCACCTGCCCACAGCCGCGGCTACCATCAGACCGCTTATCAAATTATAGTTGACGATGCCGAGGGCAGCCGGGTTTGGGATTCCGGTAAAGTGGAAAGTGGAATCTCGGTCGGTATACTATATGAAGGCGAAGCGCTGCAGCCCACTACCCGCTACATGTGGACTGTTACTGTCTGGGATCAGGAAGGGGCTGCGGTTTCCGCTTCTTCATGGTTTGAAACCGGATTGATGGACCCCTCATACCAGGCCTGGGACGGCGCAGTCTGGATCGGCGGCAGTGATGAAGATCTGCCCTTAAATTCCCATGTGCTTTCGGTATTTCGGATTCAATATCAACAGCAGCTGCTGGAAGGCAGCAGTAAAGCAAGTTTTATCTTCGGCGCCAACGATGCCCGCCTGCTGAACCGGAATATGAATATTTACAACCTCGAAAGTAAAGTTAATGAAAGCTATATCAAGCTGGAGTTGGATATTTCTGCACTGGATTCAGGCGGTCAGGCGAAACTTCATGTTTACCGCGCTGGATTTGCTCCTGGCGATGATCCTAGCAGGCCTTTCGCTTCTTTTCCCATTGCCAAACAGCTCATTAATGACGAAAACAAGTACGCAGCGCACAGCATCGAAATCGAAGGATTAACCGGTCTTATCTCAATTTATATCAACGGCAGAGATAACTGCCTTGCCAAGGACTTTCAGATCAACCCAATCGGTCGGGGCTACGATTACATTACTTTCCCCATGCTGGCGGATATTGGGTTTGCGGCCGAACCTGGCCAGAAAGCGCTGTTTAGCAAGTTAACCATTCGCAATTACCGCAGTCCTTATGCGATTCTTTTCCAGGAGGATTTAAACGGAACGAATTACAGCGGTATTTTTGCTGATTCAGATCTTAAAATCAAGAATGGCTGCTACTTTGTTGACGGCGGCAGCACCGGTATCTTTGCCACAGCTGATCCCAGCCGCAACTCGATGCCGATGCTGCGGACAGAGTTTACTGCCTCACCCCAGGAAATAGATCGAGCCCGCTTATATGTAACGGCTCGGGGAGTTTATGAAATTTACCTGAACGGTTCTTTGGTCGGCGATTACTACTTTACACCCGACTTTACCCAGTACGATGTAACCCACATGTACCAAACTTATGATGTAACCGATCTGCTTAATCCTGAAGGTAAGAATGCTCTGGGAGCTCTCCTTGGCGAAGGCTGGTGGAGCGGCTATTTGAGCTATACCAGCAGCAACTGGAACTATTTCGGCGACCGCCAATCACTCCTGGCCAAACTGGTAATCCGCTACAAGGACGGAAAAGAAGAGATTATCACCACCAATCCCGAAACCTGGAAGTACTATCATGATGGACCGATTATTTACTCCAGTTTTTTCCAGGGAGAGAACTATGATGCCCGGAAAGAAGCAGCAGTTTTTGGCTGGGACACCCCTAATTTCGATGATGCTGGCTGGAAACCGGCAGTGGAAGTACCCCTTGAAGGAACCGCGTTCTTAGGTAAAATCACTACCGAATATTCCGGTGAATTTGAGTTTAACTATGAAAACCTGAAGCTGGTCGGCCAAATCGGTGCCAGTCCCCAAGTGTATAAAACCTTGACAGCAGTTAAACTGCACGAACCCCGCCCCGGTGTATATGTCTATGATATGGGCCAAAATATGGTGGGAATTCCAAGAATCACGATTCCCAACGGCACGGCCGGAGCGGTGGTAACCCTCCGCTATGGTGAGATGCTGTATCCGGATCTCCCCCAGTCGGGAGCGAATGTGGGCATGGTCATGATGGAAAACTACCGCGCTGCCCATTCCCACGACACCTATATTCGCAAAGGCGGATCAGAGGTTATCCAGCCTCATTTCACCTTCCACGGCTACCGCTACATCGAGATTACCGGCATCGATAAGCCACTGCCGCTGGAAGCGGTCCAGGGACTGGTGATTACCTCTATTACTGAACTTACTGCTGAATACCGCACATCAAACGAGCTGGTCAACCGTCTGTGGCAGAATATTGTCTGGTCCAAGCTGGGCAATTTCTTATCAATTCCCACCGACTGTCCCCAGCGCAATGAGCGGATGGGCTGGAGCGGCGATATCTCGGTTTTCTCCCGCACAGCGGTCTATCTTTCCAATACCGCGGGTTTTCTCGCGCGGCATATGATGAATATGCGGGATACCCAGGCTGCCAGCGGCCGCTTTGGCGATACGGCTCCGATGTACGGAGAAGGCTTCGGCGGTTTGCTGTGGGGCAGTGCCGGCATCGTTATTCCTTGGGAAGTCTACCTCCAGTATGGAGATAGACGAATTCTCGAAGATAACTACCAAGCTATGAAATCTTATCTGCACCATCTCGACGCGGCAACTGACGAGAACGGCTTAATTACCGACAGCCGCTTAGGCGACTGGCTGGGACCAGAAAACAGCAAAAATGAAAACCATTTTTTAGTTACAGCCTACCATGTTTATGATTTAGGAATTATGGCTCAAATCGCTGCAATTCTCGGCCGGAAAGAAGATGCGGCAGAGTTTCAGCACAAGTATCAACAGCGCAAGGCGTTTTTCAACAAGCATTTTGTCAATGAAGACTACCGTACCACCCGTTTTGACGGAAAAACCTTAATCGATACCCAATCATCCTACGCAGTAGGATTAGCGCTGGGAGTATTTAGCGACGATGCGCTGCCTTATGCCCGTAAGTATCTCTTAGAAGCAGTAGCAAGGGAGAATGTGGATGATGAGGGTGAACTGCGGCCGCCGTATACCTTAATGACAGGCTTTATCGGCACAGCCTGGATCAGCACTGCTTTATCTGAATCCGGCTGGGACGAAGCCGCCTACCGCCTGCTGCAGCAGACCGAATATCCATCCTGGCTCTATCCGGTCATCCATGGAGCCACAACGATCTGGGAGCGGCTTGATGGCTTCACCGAAGAGAAGGGGTTCGCCGGCCACAACTGGATGAATTCCTTTAACCACTACTCTTTCGGAGCAGTCGGCCAGTGGCTGATGAGCCATTCATTAGGAATCCAGAGAGATCCGGACAATCCCGGCTTTAAACACTTCATTCTGCAGCCGACACCCGATCCAGATCGCAGGATGACCTTTGCAGAAGGCAGCTATGATTCGGTCTATGGCCGCATTGAAAGCGCTTGGAAATATGAAAACGACAGCCTTATTCTCGAAGTTGAGGTTCCAGCTAACACCACTGCCACTATCTACATCCCAGCTGCGGATCCAAACTCGATTCGAGAACAGGATCAAGCTGCAGCGCTGAGCGCCGGAGTTGAGTTTATCGAGTATAAAAACAAAAAAGCAGTGTACCGCCTCCAGGCAGGAAGCTACCGCTTTACTGCACCACTTTCCTAATAATAAAATTGGGCTGATGCAAATGCATCAGCCCTTTGTATGCTGTTAGCGCCGACTGAGTTTGGCGAAGCGTTCCGCTAAAGCAGAAAATTCTTTCGGAGAGCGGACAGTGGCGAAGTCATCCACCATAATGCCCTGCTTTTCCATTAAATGCATCAAGAAGCGCACTGCTCTGCCGGAGTTGAGTTTATGAGGCACAATAGCTACGCCATACTTGCCCTCTAAGCGGGTGCAGCGCTTCATGAGATTATCGATTGCAACAGGAATAACCGGCCGCCATAAGCCCTTAAAATTGGTCAAGACCACAACCAGCTCATATTGAGCCGTGCTGATTGGTGCTCCTGCGCCGTGGCTCGGGTCGATGAGGTTTACCTGAAACTTTTGGTTTTGGAGCGCGCCCTGCAGCTGCCTTGCCCATTCTGTCATTTTGGGTTCGTCTTGATGTAAAATTAAAGTTCGCACGCTTTCGTTCCCTCCTACTCTTTTTCAAACACTGTGCTGACTGATCTGCCGTGATGAATGCAGTAAATAGCTTCCCCCACTAAGTTAGCTATACTTAATACTGTGATTTTATGATTGCGCTTAGCTTCCGGAACCGGAACGCTGTTCGTTACCACTAATTCATCAATTTTTGAAGCCAAAATCCGCTGTGGTGCCATACCGGATAAAATCGGATGGGTTACTGCCGCATAAATCTTAACCGCGCCAAACCGCGCTAACGTATCGGCAGCTGAAACTAAAGAAGCTCCCGAACTGATTTCATCATCGATCAGCAGGCAGCGTTTCCCCTCCACGTCACCAATAATATGCTCCACCGCAACACTATCCTGATTATCTAGGCGCCGCTTGTCAATAATGGCCATCGGCGCGTTAAGCCGTCTGGCAAACTGCCGCGCCATTTTTGCTCTTCCCGCGTCAGGGGCTACCACTACTAAATCAGGCAGCTGTTTTGTAGAAAAATAGCCGGCTAAAATTGGCACAGCGGTTAAATGATCTACCGGAACGGAAAAAAAGCCCTGAATCTGCGGAGAGTGGAGATCTAAAGCTAGAATCCGATCTACACCTGCCACCTGCAGCAGATCCGCCACCAGACGAGCTGTAATGGCAATGCGGGGCTGGTCCTTTTTATCAGAGCGACCGTATGGGAAATACGTTGTTACGGCTGTCAACCGCCGCACTGACGCCCGCTTTAACGCATCGATCATGATCAGCAGTTCTACTAAGCCGTCATTAACCGGCTGGCATGATGGCTGAACCACGAAAACATCAGCATCACGAACACTTTCGTTGATTTTGACAAAGGAGTTGTCGTTGGTGAACTTGAAAATCTCCGACTGGCCCAAGGATACACCCAACACACTGCAGATCTCTGCGGCAAGCTCGGGATGAGCTCTGCCGGTAAAGATCTTCAACTGATCCATTATTGATCATCCTCTGCCATTTCTTCACTACAAACATTCGTGATTGTGCTTATTTTTCCTCCATTATATTTGATTTTTCAGGATATATAAAAACGATGGGTCTTTAAACCATCTGTTAGACCCATCGCAGACAATCTTATTTGTTGGCCAGGATACTCGAATACTCGCTGGCATAGCAGGAAGACGAAATAGTGTCTCCCATGCCGACCGTGCTGACCGGATTCGGTACAACATGCGCCGGAATCACCAGCACATAGCAGTCGCCGTGATCCCAGATCCCTTCTTCAACGAAGTTTTCTGGAATATCCAGTCCCAGTTCTTTAGCTTCTTGATAGAACATTCTTAACTGCCGCAGCCCTATATCAGATAGACCGAACTCAGCAGCTTCAGGCACCTGTGCCTTCTTCACGTAGCCACCATACTTGGCTTTGATGGCATTGACCGAAGAACCAAACAGGCAGCATTCCCGCACAACCTGTGGATCAACCGGATACGGCTTTTTCAAGAGTACTACGTAGTAGCCAAGATTGTGGACATGAATCCGGGAGAAATTAAGCCGCTCCATCAGCTTATGGGTCCCTTTGTAAAGTGAGAAAGCCCGCTCGTTATTATCAATATCTTCAAATTCTGCCTGGTAACCGAAGCCCAAGAGAACGCGGCGGATTTCATTTTCATTTATTCCGAATGACTGGAACTCCTGGCTGATGGTCGTTAAAACCTGCTTCTCCGCTTCTTGATCATTCATCGGCACATATTCGTAGTGGAGATGCATATCGGGGTTGCCTTTTTTCAGCTGGCGGATGCTGTTGATTACCTCATCCAAATACTCCTGGAGAGCCGGCTGCTCGCTAGGCGCATAATGATAGCCAGCCATAAAAGCAACATCGATCTTGCTGCCCAGCTCCGGCAGGTGCTCATGGATATCACCGGTGAAACCCATAACAACTCCCGGCGGACGGGTAGCTAGAATCACCCGGTTAGCCCGAGGAGTTAAAACTTTCTCACCGCCAAAGTCAAATTCGATACCTTTAGCGTACTCGAAGATCCAGTTAATTTTCAGCTCATCATCGGGACGATAAGCTTCATGCACCGGAACAAGCTTTAATTCTTCATCAAAAACGGGGTAAAGAATTTCAGGGAAAAACATGGATGCCTGCTTTTTGGAAAGCAGAGAAGTGTATACCAAACATTTAACCTTTAAAGCAGCCATTTGATTAGCGATAATACCGGCTTGACCGCCCATTAATTCTTGACGGTCGGCAAACACCTGGTCTAACCAATCAAGCAGATCTAAATTTTCTAAGATTATATAGCATGATTTACCCTTTCCGAGCGCATCTTTCAGCACGGCTACAAATTCATTTTTAGTAGTGATGGTCTCAATTGTGTCAACAGAGAGACGGTTGACCGCATTCAAGGATACATCCGGATCGGAAAGAAGGCTGGCAATATTACTGCCACTGCAGTGTACAACTGCATCAACGTTGGTGTTAAAGCCGGCAAAAATGCTGCTCTGGATATTTTTATTTACAGCATTTTCTACCCGCTGCTGCCAAATTTTTTCCATGCAATTACCTCCGTAATATCATGATAAACACCCACAATATAATAACACATATTTAATACTTAGACAACCAATTCACAAACTCGACCTTAACATAAGGGGAATTTGCTGCCGCAAGCAGGCTTTGGTAATCAAGGGTGAAAGCTGCCGCGCTGCCCACCTCGAGATTCACCCCAGATTGGTAATCGGCTGCAATATGGTCACTGCTGATCCCGACAATGGTTAGACCAGGATCAAGGGGAGCAATACTGCCACGACCGATTTCCTCCGATCCCGCTGCTAAAATTACTCTGCCAGCTTGGCGCTTAACCTCGATCACTTCTACTTCCAGGCGGCACACATCCTGATAACAGCCGGGCAGCGGCTGTTTGGTCAGAATATCCCAGCCAAAATAGATGCTCTCCCCGATTCGCCAGTGATTGACAGCCCTAAGTCCTTGGTGCCAGCTGCCAGCAGCAACCAAATGGAGACTGCTGCTGTTGCATCCCGACAGATACTTGATCATGCCATTATTAACTCGATTGTACAGGTCAATTAATGCCTCCATGTTCTCAACCGTGGGCACTGCCATTCCCAGGCAGGCTAAATTAGTGCCGATTCCATAAATCTTAAGATGGTCGAGACTTAAGGTAAAATTGACCAGCATCTCCAGTTCTTCCGGCAGGACACCTTCGCGGCCATCACCTAGGTCAACCATCAGAATCACTTGGTGAGTTCTGCCCTGGCGCCCGGCTTCCTGGTTTAAAGCCTGAAGCACTTGCTTGTCACTGTTTAGGCTGATATCTGCGAGGCTGACAACCTCCTCAATCTCTGACAGTCCCGGAGACCGCAGCAGCAGAAACTGGCTGTCTATTCCAGCCTGTTTCATTCTCATAATATTCCTCAGCCGCGAATCGGCTAACCCCGAGGCCCCGCCCGCCAGCACAGCCCGAGCGCAGTTAGGATCACCGCCTACTACCTTAGTTACTGCAAACATAGTACCGCCAAGGCTGGCAATCTGCTGATTGATAACCTTGGCGTTATGCTCCAACTTTGCTAAATTTATCACTAATTTTGGGAACACCCGAACCGCTCCTACAGCGAATTAACCTTTCCCTCGGGAAAGGTCAATTCTTAATACTCTTCAGCACCCGATAGCCGGCCTTTAAACTCACTGCCGCCGCGTTGCCGAACACTTCCTGCATTTTTTTCTCCATACTTTTAGCACCCTGCTTGGTGCGGATCACCAGCATCAATCCACCGCCTGGCTTTAAATGCTTATAGGCATGTTCCACCATAGGGTAGATCACCTTTTTTCCAGCCCGGATCGGTGGATTGGTGATGATCCAGTCGTATACATCAGTAACAGCAGCAAAGCCGTCACTCTGCCAAACCCGGACATGATCAATGTTGTTCAGGGCTGCATTCTGCTTAGCCAGATCCACTGCTCGCTCATTGATATCAATCATATCGACCTGCCCAGTGGGACCGGCCAGATAGGCTGCCGCAATTCCCAGCGGTCCATAGCCGCAGCCTAAATCCAACACCCGATCACCGGGTTTAACCTCCAGCGCGGAGATCAAGATCATCGTTCCGGCGTCAACACCATTTTTGGAAAAGACTCCGGCATCGGTTTTAAATACAAATTCCTGCCCGAAAAAATTTGCTGTGATCTCAGCGATGTCGTGTTTAGATTGAGGATTAGAAGTAAAATAATGCTCAGTCATTTTGCTCTCCAACTGCTAATTCTAGTAATCTCTGCTCATATAGTTCGACTTCCGCTTGATTGCCGAGGGCTTGATAAACCAAAATCAAGTGCTGATAGATCTCCGGAAGCTCCCTTTCATCTGCGTTTTCCGAGGCCTGCAGCAGGTAGTGCAGTGCTTTGTCATAATCATGAACCAAATAATACCCGTATCCTAATGTGTCTAAGAAACTGGCCTGCGGATCTAAAGTTACTGCCTTATATGCCAGATTAATTGCTTCAGTCATGTTTGTTTTATTGAGCATATATGTATAGGCCAAATTATTGAGGGCAGCCGGATGATCCGGTTCGAGCATTAACCACTGCTGGTAGCTTTCAACCGCACCTAAGTAATTGCCTACTGCTCCATAGCTTCTGGCAAGGTTAACATAGGCGGGAGTGTAGTAGGGATCAATATTAAGCAGCTGCCGATAATACTTGATGATTTGGTCGTGCTCTCCCTGCTCCACTGCCAGCTGTCCTTGAACTAAAACATGATCAAGCTGCTCCAGCCCGTTAAGATTGAGGGGCTGCTCATTCACACGCCAGTTAGCAAAAGTGAGGATGATTCTGGACTGGTCATCGCTTACTTCCAGTTCTCTCGGAAACCAATTGCCATCCGCTTTGCCTATTCTGATGGTGCCTTCCCAGTTTTCCTGCTTAACTGCCAGGGTAAAAAACTCTACTCCCTGCTTGTGCTCGGCATCTACCTGATACTGTCTGAGGGACAGGATATTGGTTCCACTT